>Ga0209409_1002003_pt1 | contig 16068 bp, 20 predicted proteins | sample AD_JPNMR1_MetaG_FD_184424 | JGI IMG/M metagenome (GOLD analysis project Ga0209409, IMG submission 184424) | Active sludge microbial communities of municipal wastewater-treating anaerobic digesters from Japan - AD_JPNMR1_MetaG (SPAdes) (version 2) | ecosystem: Engineered > Bioreactor > Anaerobic...
TTATAGGAGCTGTAGGAGAGATTCTCTCTTGTGAGGAAAAGTATACGAAGGCAGTTACTTCTGCGGCTGGAATCGCAATCGAAAATATAGTTGTGCGTGATGAGAATGTGGCAAGAGCAGGGGTAGAATACTTGAAGAGAGAAAAGGGCGGGCGATGTACATTCCTACCTCTAACCTCGCTCCAAGGACGAAATATGCATGAAAAAGCACAATATGCTCTATCTGCAATGAAAAACGTTTGTCCCCTGATTTCGGTTGTGAAGTGCCCTCCCGATTTGACAGTTTGTGCCGAGTATCTGTTCGGCGATATGGTGTTGGCAGATACGATGGAAGACGGTCTAGCGTTCATGAAATTGTCTTCATGGACGACTCCGGTGGTGACTTCAGATGGAGAAATTATAGAGCCCAGCGGGGTCATTACTGGAGGGGAGCCTCTTGTCCACGAAGGGATCTTTCTCAGGAAACGCGAGATAGAATCGCTTACTCATGAAATATGTGAAAAAGAGATAAAGGTAGCAGAAAATAATGAACTTGTGGAATCTTTGAGGCTAGAGCTATTAACAAAAGAGGCGGAACTTGACGATGCAGAAAAACATCGTTTTGCTATAGATTCACAGATTGCGGCATTGAGGAAGGCCATATCAGACTTAGAAACTGATCTACATTTAAGTGCAGGGGAATTACAGGCTTTAGAAACGCATATTCAGCCTATAGAATTCTCTCAAGAAGATTTGACTTTGCGGCTTAAGCACTTACAAGCAGAAAGAGAGAATCTTGCTTCGAAGATTTCGGCTAAGGAAGAAGAACTTGTATCATACGAAGGGCAGATAAAAAGTATATTGAGTTCAAGTCAGGACTATAATGATAAAATACAAGATATCACTAGTGCAACGCAGAAAATGGAGAAGGAGCTTTCATCTATATTGGCGCAAATTGAGAGCCTAAAAGGACAGCAAATTTCTATTGGCAGAAACCTTGAAAACGAGAAAGAAGAAATATCGAGACTTAGCCAATTGAGGGTTGACCTTCTTCCTAAAATATCGTCTCTTCAAAAAGAGATCGATGCTCTCTACGAGTTGGAAAAAGATTTGGAAAATAGGATACACGGTACCAAGGAGCAGATAGAAGCGGTCAAACAAAGATATGCAGATGCTCCTTTAGAACTAGAGTCAAAGAAGGCACAATTTTCGTATCTGGAATCCAGAATTGCAGATGCCGAGGACGAGCTAGAAAACCTTGAGAAATTGCTCGCCGAAACTAAGCAGGTGCTTTTGTCCAAGTACGGACTTTCAAACCCTGGCGATTATGATCATCTTAGGATTAGTCGGCAAGATGCCTTGAGTAGAATGGAAGAGTTAGAATCAGAGATTCTGTCCCTCGGAACAGTAAACCTAAAGGCGGAAAAAGACTATTTAGATCTATCAGAACGCATTGAACTTATCGAGAAAGAAAAAACCGATGTTGAAATGGCCATGGACGAGCTGGAACAAACCCGTCAATTGATCGACCGTAAAATCCACCAGCAGTTTATGGAGACTTTTGAAAAGGTGGATGAAAGTTTTCAGAGAATATTCAAGGGATTATTCGGTGGAGGAAGGGGCAAACTTAATATCGTTGATGATAGTATGGGAATTGAGGTAATTGCAGAACCTCCTGGAAGAAGACATAAACAGTTTGAATTATTGTCAGGCGGGGAAAGGTCTCTTTGTGGGATAGCCTTGATTTTCGCTTTGCTATCTACCAACCCTTCGCCTGTGATGGTTCTTGATGAAGTAGATTCTTCTCTAGACGAGGCAAATATCGTGCGGTTTGCCCAGTTGCTTAGAGGGTACTCTGAAGACACTCAGTTTGTGGTTGTGACTCATCAAGAAGCTACCATGGAAGTGGCAGATATAATTTATGGAGTTACCATGGAAGAACCTGGCGTTTCAAAGGTGTTCAGCATGCGACTTGCAGATGGCTAAGATACTAACGTCAGTTTTTGACTTATGCTAATGGGGGAATTTGGATATGAGTGTATTTAGAAAACTAAAAGACGGACTTTCCAAAACATCTAACAGCCTGAGGGGTATGATTGAAGGTATTTTTCAACCTGGGGTTTTGACTGACGAATTTTTAGATGATTTGGAGGCTGTACTTATCCAGGCTGATGTGGGAGTCAGGGCAACATCAACTCTCATCGAAACCCTTCGCGAAGAAGCTAAAAAGCAACCCATTAAGTCTGAAGATGATCTCTACCGAATAATGGCAGATAAAGTTGGCGAGATCTTTCTTTTGGTAGACGAGCCCCTTAAGGTGTCGGATACTCCGCCTACCGTCTACGTTATGGTGGGCGTTAATGGCTCAGGCAAAACTACCACGATAGCAAAAATTGCCAAGCAATGGATTGATAACGGTAAGAAGGTGGTGTTGGCAGCGGCAGACACATTTAGGGCTGCGGCTGACGATCAATTGGCCATTTGGGCAAAAAGAGTGGGCGCAGATATAGTGAGCCATCAACATGGTTCTGATCCAGGGGCAGTGGCGTTCGATGCGGCTAGAGCATCAATTGCACGGAAAGCAGATTTGCTTCTGGTAGATACGGCTGGCAGAATGCATACTAAGAAGAACCTGATGGAGGAGTTAAAGAAAATAATTAGGGTGATCTCTAGGGAAATTCCAGGCGCTCCCCATGAGGTAATTTTAGTGATCGATGGAACTACAGGGCAAAACGGATTGGTTCAGGCGAAAGTGTTCGCAGAAAACGTAGATGTAACCGGCGTGTGTATAACCAAGCTAGATGGTTCCGCAAAAGGAGGCATAGCGGTAGCCATAGCCAGCGAATTAGAGATTCCCATCAAACTTGTAGGGATCGGGGAGAAAGCTGACGATCTAAAGCCTTTTGTCCCATACGATTTTGCATATAGCATTTTTGGTTTAGACCGAACTGGAGATGTTGACCCTAGTTAGTGGTTGATATAGAATCTACATGTGTGTAAAGGTATAAACCATGACAGTGAGGGACCAGATGAAAAAGATATGCTATTCGTCGCCTGAATATGTGCATGAAATCGCACTTCTACGGGATTTATACGAAGATTTGCTTACGCCCAGACAAAGAGAGGTAGCAGAACTCAGGTTTGACGAAGATCTGTCTCTTTCAGAAATTGCACAGCGACTAGGTATATCGAGGCAAGGGTGCGATGATGCCATAAAGCGTTGCGTGAAAGCGTTATTTCTGTACGAGCAAAAACTGGGCATGAAGCAGAAGATAGAACGCTTTGACCAATGCCTTAAGGAGATAAAAGAACTTTGCGAAACCATGGATAGCAGCAACTGGCAGGAACATAGAGAACGAGCACTAATGATTATCGATCAAAACGATGCTTGGGGTGAATATGACAATGGCGTTTGAGAACCTTGCTTCTAGACTTGAAGGCGTGTTCAAGAAGCTTCGTGGTAAAGGAAAACTATCTGAAAAGGATATTGACGAGACTCTAAGAGAGGTACGGCTAGCGCTTTTAGAAGCGGACGTGAATTTCAAGGTAGTCAAGGATTTTACTGCAATTGTAAAAGAAAGGTGTCTAACTTCGGAAGTTCTTGAAAGCTTAACCCCCGCTCAACAAGTGATAAAAATAGTGAACGAAGAACTTATCCAACTGCTAGGTGGTAGGACGTATCCCCTAGACATTTCAGGTTTGCCTCCTGCAATTATAGCCCTTTACGGTCTGCAGGGTTCGGGGAAAACGTCATCTGCAGGGAAACTGGCTCTGCACCTAAAGAAACAGGGTAGAAGGGTTCTGCTCGTGTCTTGCGATGTCTATAGACCTGCTGCTCAAAGGCAACTAGAAATCTTGGCGGAAGCCGCTGGGGTATCTTTTTTCACCTTGGCAGATGGTGCACCACCTGAGTCTATAGCTAGGAAGAGCGTGGAACATGCCAGATCATCTGCGTTTGACGTTGTAATCTTGGATACTGCGGGAAGACTCCAAGTAGATGACGAAATGATGGAAGAAGCCAGAAGGATTAAGGAAGTCACTTCCCCTAAGGAGAGATTGCTTGTAGTCGACGCTATGACCGGTCAGGAGGCGTGCAGAGTCGCAGAAGTATTTGATGAAGTAGTAGATATCACTGGTGTTATTCTGACCAAAATGGATTCAGATGCGAGAGGCGGAGCTGCATTATCTATTGCAAAAGTAACTGGAAAACCTATAAAATTCATATCTGTTGGGGAAAAGATAGGGGATTTCGAAATCTTCCACCCAGATCGGATGGCTTCGCGGATTTTGGGAATGGGAGATATACTTACACTCATCGAAAAGGCCGAATCGTCCTTTGACAAAGAAAAAGCGGCTAAAATGGAGGAAAAACTCAGACGGAAAGAGTTTACACTAGAAGATTTTCTGGATCAAATGACAGAAGTGAAGAAGATGGGCTCTTTTGGGGACATTATGCGAATGATTCCAGGCTTTCCCAAGGCGGCGGCCAATATGGAAGTTGATCCTAAAGAGATAGCAAGAGTTGAAGCCATAATAAACTCTATGACTCCTAGTGAGCGTCAGAATCCGGATATTATTAGCGGATCAAGGAAACGTCGGATTGCAAAGGGAAGCGGTACTTCGGTGCAAGAAGTAAATAGGCTTCTAAGACAGTTTTTCCAGGCGAGAAAGATGTTGTTTCAGATTGGGAAACCTGAGAAAATAGGAAAACTACGATTATCATGAATTAAGAGCTAAGATCGGCAACTGGTGAGAAAGGAGCAGTGGTGAATTGGCAGTAAAGATTCGGCTGAAACGAACTGGGGCTAAAAAGAAGCCTTCGTACAGGATAGTAGTTGCAGATTCTAGAACCCCGAGAAATGGGAAACCTATTGAAGAAATAGGGTATTACGATCCAACTACTGATCCGGCAACCTACAAAGTGCACGAAGATAAGGCCATGTTATGGCTGGAAAGGGGAGCAGTTCCCACACCGACCGTTAAGACCATTTTGGATCGAGCGGGCATTATAGAAAAGTGGCAATCTGCTCGCACAAAGAGTACTGAATAAATAACTACTTTCGAGGAGGGCGCGTACGTTGAAGGATCTAGTTACGTATATTGCTAAGTCAATAGTGGATCATCCCGATCAGGTGGAAGTTAATGAGGTGGAAGGCGAAAGAACCGTAGTGTATGAACTTAGGGTTGCGCCTGAGGACATGGGGAAGGTTATAGGCAAGAAGGGCCGTGTTATTCACTCAGTGAGGGCAGTTGTCCAAGCAGCAGCGGCAAAAGAAGGTAAGCGTGCTACCGTAGAAATTCTTGAATGAAACGTTGGATCTTGGGATGGTGTAACAATTGCTGATTTCCAGATCTGTTACTGTCAAAGCAAGGGTAACTCCTAGTTTGCGTGCAGAACTTGGCGCAGAAATGCAAAGAGTTATAAGAGACATTGATAACGAAGTAGCGAGAATCGAGAAGGCTTTGCTTAGCGTTCCCTCTACTGCTATAGATGCTTCTGGGATGCTTGAAACCAAGCACAAGCTTCTTGCGCGCAAAGATACCCTTTTGGCGAATCTAAAGGATATTGCCAATCTCGAGGACGGACAAGAGATTGCTAGAGGGCAGATTGAAGGTTTTTACGATCTGAAGGTTGGAGACAGATGGCCGGAAGTCATGGCGTGCGAGGTAGTTGTAGAAGACGGGGTAGTTATAGCCATAAGGGAAGGAAATGCGATCACATTGTCCTTAGATTATCAAAATCAATCTGAGACAAGCGGCGAAGACTCGCAAGAGCCCTCGGGAGGCTAAATATTGAGAGTTTATATCCTTACGCTATTTCCGGAGATGTTTCCATGTGTGCTGAATGCGAGCATCCTTAAGCGAGCGCAAGATCAAGGCGCTCTCAAGGTAGATCTTGTGAACATAAGAGATTTTGCCGTAGATGCCCACGGTACAGTGGACGACTACCCTTATGGTGGGGGCCCGGGCATGGTCATGAAGCCCGAACCTGTTTTTGAAAGTCTTGATTGGATAAGAGGGCAAATCGAAGATGAACCGTATGTGGTTTTGTTGAGCCCTCAAGGCTATACATTCGATTCGGCGTGGGCCAAGGAAATTGCCCAGAAGGAAAACGTAGTGCTTATAGCTGGACATTATGAAGGATTCGACGAACGGATCAGGATTTTGGCTGACACAGAGTTATCTATTGGAGACTATGTTCTAACTGGTGGAGAACTTGCAGCCATGGTTGTCCTAGATGCGTCAGTCAGGTTTGTTCCTGGAGTGCTTGGAGATGACGATTCGGCGTGGGAGGACTCGTTTTCCCATGGGCTCCTCGAGGGTCCGCAATACACGCGACCCCGCGTCTATAGAGATATGAGCGTTCCAGAAGTGTTGTTAAGCGGAAACCATGATGCGATTATGAGATGGCGACGGAAGGAAGCCTTGAGGCGTACAAAGGAGAGACGTCCTGAACTACTTGAGAAAGCTCGGCTTACCTACGAAGACAGGCGCCTATTAGAAGAAATCGAGAAAGAGCAGAGCAACTTAATAGAAGCGTAGTGAGGCAAGGAGTGATTTCGGTGGATATTATCAAATCGATTGAAGAGAAGCAAATGAGAACGGATCTTCCAGTGTTTGGACCTGGCGATACGGTTAGAGTGCATTTTAAGGTAGTGGAGGGGGGCCGCGAACGTATTCAGCCCTTTGATGGTGTGGTTATACGGCGTCAGAGCGGAGGCCTCAGAGAGACGTTTACTGTACGTCGAGTATCATACGGTGTAGGTGTAGAAAGGACATTTCCCCTGCACTCACTTAGGATTGAAAAAATAGAAGTTCTTCGCAGGGGCAAAGTTAGAAGAGCCAAACTTTACTACCTGCGAGAAAGGTCTGGCAAGGCGGCGAGGATTCCTGAAAAGAGGAAATGATGGAAACCCTCAAGGATATTGTTCAAGTAACGGTAACAGCGTTAATTATAGCCATAGTTATCCGCGGACTTTTGATCGAAGTGTTCGTAGTGCAGGGCCCGTCAATGGAGCCAACTCTTGTTGATGGTAACAGGCTTTTGGTTTCAAAAATTGCGTATAAGATCGGTAAACCAAGTCGCGGTGATGTGGTAGTACTTCGGTATCCTTTGGATCCTTCGAAAGACTATATTAAGAGGATAGTAGCAGTAGGCGGGGATACCGTTGAGTTACGTCTGGGTCGGTTGTACGTTAACGGGCAGCTTCAAGAGGAACCCTACATACAATTTCCTGGGGTTTACAATATGGCCCCAGTGACAGTGCCTATTGGCAGTGTATTTGTGATGGGGGACCACCGAACCAATAGCGAAGACTCAAGATATTTTGGTTGTGTGAAAGAAGAGTTTTTGAAAGGGAAGGCAGTTTGCATCATATGGCCTCTCAAAGACATCGGTCGGGTAAAATAGGACCGAAGAAAACCCATCCTGGACTACCAGGCCCGAAGACCATGGACCTGGTAGATATATTTATTTTTCTTTTAGATTCAAGAATTCCTGAGACATCTTTAGATCTGGCAGAACCGTACCTTCGAAAAGAAAGAAGGGTTTACGTAATGACAAAGCCAGATCTTGCTGATGTGGAAATTACCGCCAAGTGGGTTGAGTACTTTCGAGATGCAGGTATGCCTTGTTTTCTTGTGGAGGCTCATACAGGAAAAGGTTTATCCAGTTTAATAGAATATCTTAATAAGAACAAACAAGAGATACAAAAAAAATCTAGCGGTAAGTTTTTAAGCAGGCCTTTGAGAATAATGCTATTTGGGTTACCTAACGTGGGGAAATCTTCCCTTGCCAACAGACTCTTAGGAACGTCGAAAGCGCCTTTTGGTGCCAAGCCTGGTCTGACCAGAGGCAGTCGATGGCTCAGAGCCGATGATTCTGTTGAGATATTGGATACTCCAGGGGTCATCGATACTTCACAAGTGAAAGATGATGTGTTGTATAAACTTGCTGCTACCTGGGCAGTTCCAGAGAAACAATATGATGCCGAAGAAGCAGCATTTTGGTTGGCCAAGGAAGTGTTTGATCCAGAATATCCTGGGAAGCTGATTTCCGATTTCGGATTGTCCCGAGGAATGCTCGGGCCTGGTGGTATAGTGGATATAGATCGGGCTTCTAGGGCATTCATCCATGAGTTTAGGACTGGAAATCTTGGCCGTTTTTCTTTAGAAACCCCGCCAAATGCCTAAATGTTCTACGTTCGTTTTGTGATCCTAGGGTATGGTAGCGATCTCATACCCAATGAGTGTCTTATTTTAGCTAAACCTTATACAAGCCGCTACGACTGACCGTAAAGCAGGCGCCTCAAGCTCAGTTATATTTCTTCGAGTTGAAGTTATTGTATCAACGTGAAAAGCAATTCGTTTATTGTTGTGCCGACAGTTACGTAACACCTGGCAACTACCTGACGGTTTCCTGAGTACCCGGTGAAAACGATTTCGTATTCGCCTTCATGAATGTCTACAGGGAGGCACATTTGTCCCGTCCATAGGTCACGTGATCTCTGTAATTCTACTGTAACTCCAAACAGACGTGCCTGAACGCGAACTATGTTGGACGAAGATTCGCAATATAGGCTCAAGGTTTCACCAGGTTGTATAGGGTTTGGGCTTACGTATGGGAAAATCCATATGTTGTCGAGCCTTTTGAACTGAAGAGCCATTTCTCTTTTCGCATCCCCGAATTGCGCAGTAACTTCAACTTTTTGGGTTCCTAATGGTAGAAAGTCTCCCATTAAAATTTCTGAGGTCCAACTTTGTTTATCTTGAGAGGGATAAAATAGCCTGCTCCTTCCGTCAGCAAATAAGCCCTTTACGCTCTGGGCAGGAGGATCCGTGAAACAACATATGGTGAGGAGCTGCCCATCGTATACTGCATCTGGAAATAAGTAGCCGGATAAAGAATAGAGAACTACCTCTAGAGGTTTTTTTACGGAAAAGAACATTCGACCTCCGCGATCTTTCACCCACGCTTGATAGTAGTATGTACCGGATGGAACTATATGTCCGTAGGTATCAGTGCAATTCCATATGAGGGTGTGGGGAGGGCTGCCTGGCCTTCCTTCAAGGTTAAACGTGCGTATGATGTTCCCTGAGGGATCTTCGATTGCCATATTCCATTGAGAGATTCCCCTATTCTGAAGGTACGATAAACTGAAAACTACAATGTCATCTATTCCGTCACCATCAGGTGATACTACATTTGGATTGGCAAAAACCCTTATCATGCACGATCGGTACATTACCGCAGCCGCATGACTGCGTAATAGCAAGACTTTTGGCCTAAGCGTTTTATCATCGTATCCTTCTATGATGCCCAACTTTATTGCACATGCCATAGATTTTCGTCTAGCAGGTGATGTATCCAGCCCATCTCCAAAGCGGTTTAGAAGTCTATTTACCTCTTCTAGTGGCATGGACATAGCATATTCGTAAAGGTCAAGGGATCTAATAAGAAGTTCTACTGCATCTTGCCTGGTTATGCCTAAATCAGGCCGGAAATTTTGTCCTGCACCAGTAAAAGTTATCCCTGCCGAACTAGCAGCTTCTATGTGCTCCCACCCGCTTTTCCCAGGTAAAAACTGATAAGAAGGCTGCACATCGGGGTAAGTTGGCATAGAAGGAGCCAAAGGGCTAAGGTCAAACGTTTTGGCCATGAGGACGGTAAACTGGCCCCGGGTGCATACTAAATCGGGAAGAAAGTAAGCGTTTGCTCCACTGGGTGATGGGACTATTTGGCCATCAGTAACGCCCTCAGACCAAAGGACATATATGTAGTTAGCGGCCCAGTGGTCGTCAACGTCTACATACCACGGATCTTTTGCACATTGCCCCATGCCAGGTACTACTATGGCCATGACAGAGGAAATAATTAACACGCTGACTAGTAAAATTTGGAGTTTTTTAACATTTGGGTAACGGTACATAACATAAAAACCTCCCAGAGCCCCACCGGCAACTGGAGTATACCATATTATCCCATATAAGGCTATGAGATGGCATTTAATTGGTAGGTATTGACACTTACGCCAACAGGTGGTAATCTAATTTGGCCTGGCATTTATTGTAAGTGATCGTATCCGGTTGTCCAAAAATTTGTTAACCGAAACGAAAGGAGGGACAAAGTGTTTACGTACTGCGGCATTCTCGGTTGTGCCAGAAAAATATGTCGCCACCGGCGCCCTTCGCAGCCATATCTCAACCGGATACGGTCACATCCAGGAGGTGAAGAATTTGCTTAAGACATTTTGGAAAAGGCATAAGATTTTATTATTAGCGCTAGTTTTGGGACTATCTGCGTTTCTCCTATCGTACAATGCACTTTCTTTCTACCTAAAGACGGAAAAAGTAGTTGTAACAGTTCACGATATGAAGCCGTACCAAAAGATCTCCAGGTCCGATTTGAAGATGATTGACTGTCCAGTAGGGGCGATACACCGCAGGTGCGTTCGAAACATTGAAGAGGCCGTAGGGAGTTACACGGCTTCTCCTGTATTTGCAGGCGAGATGTTGTTAGATATGCACCTTATTTCAGCTAAGAATCAGCCAGGCATTTCCTGGGAGATTGGATCAGAGGAAAGAGGCATATTCATTCCAGCCCAACTTGAAAGAGCTGTAGGAGGCAAGATTAGTTCTGGAGATCTGGTCGACCTGATATGGACTAGAAAAAGTGCAGGCCACTACGAAGAGTACGAACCAGTAGGGGCTATAACGGTTCTTACAAATGCAAGGGTTCTAGAAACTGTAAGTGACGATTCTTCTGGAGAACTTAGGGGAATAGTCATAGCAGTTTCGCCTATTATTTGCGAAAAACTGGCCCATTACATTGAAACAGGCACTATCTATGTTTGCCTGGTCCCGTGGTCGATGAATGATCATCTTTTACCAACGGAGGCGGAGGTTTGGCCTATCAAATGAGAGATAAAACTTCAATCCTTATTGCAGGAAATCATGGCACAGAGGAAGCGGTCAGAAGGGAACAGCCTGACGCAAGACTAGTAGGTGTCTTGCAAGATTTGGCTCTAGTAGAATATGTAGCCGCTGAGGTACCCATCGATGAACTGGTTATAGATCCTAACATCTCGCCTAGAGGTGAAACTTTGGAACAATGGATAGGCAGATTTAATAACGTTTATCCTGATGTTTATGTTCGAATTGCCGGTCAATCTAAAAGATTAGACTGGCCAGAAGGAGATAATATTCCCGCTCGGGTAGTTACCTCACAGACAATAGTAGTTTGGAGTCCAAAGGGTGGCGTAGGCAAAACTTTCCTTGCCACAAATCTTGCTTGTGCAACTGCGATGATCACAAAAGGAAATTCTGCCTTATTAGATCTAGATATCTATTCTGGGGATGTATCAACTTATTTGGATTTGGCAGATGAACCTACAATAACCCAGATGTTGCCTGCGCTTATGAGTCTGAGACCAGACGGCCTGGATAAATACGTTCAACGGCATGCCCCTTCCGGACTAAGCGTAATTTGTGGACCTCAGCGATTGGAACTGTCTAACTTGGTCAATGTAGAACATATAAAGAACATTATAGGTTTGGCGGAAAAGCGGTGGGGACTTGTGTACATAGATACTTCTCCAGATATATCCAGCGATATAGTTGGTGAATGCATAGAAGCTGCTTCGACCCTCATCCTAGTGACTACTCAAGATGTGTGTGCACTGAAACAAGTAAAGACCGCTCTAGGAATTCTCAAGAAGATTGGTATCAGCGACACCTCTATTTTCTTGGTGTTAAATCGTTGCGTTGAGGATTCTCCTATACCCAAACGAAAAGTTGAAGAGTATCTAGACAAACGGTTGGTTGCAGCAATACCAGATGATCGCAAAACCGTTGAAAAATCGATTTTTCAGGGCAAGCCTGTAGTTTTGTTTGGAAAGACTGAGATTTCTGCGTCTCTGTGGGATCTTGTTTCTGCGATTTCTCCGGGTCTGCCTGTCCCTGAAAGAGAAAAGAAACAGGGAAAATCAAAGAGGAGGCGGCTATGGTGAGTATACTCAAAAAACTTGAGCAGGAACCTTATAGACTCAACACCCGCGACGACCAAACCAGGGAGTTTTCCATGGATGAGATAGTTGAGACAGTTAGAGAAAAGATACTTGAGGAATTCCCGCACCTAGTGATAGAAGCCCGGGTTTCCCGGGAAAAGCGACAAGAAGTGTTAAACCTTATATCAAATGTAATCATATCTTCCGACCTGTACGTTCCTAAATTGACCAGGCAGGACCTTGCCGAAAAGATCGCGCAAGAAATATGTGGTTTGGGTCCTCTAGATGACCTATTAGATGACCCTTCGGTTACTGAAATAATGGTAAATGGGCCATACGAGATTTACATTGAAAAGGATGGGGTGTTACACAAGACTAACATCACGTTTTCAGATAACACCCATCTTTTGGAGGTGATCAATCGAATTGTTCAAAGCGTAGGGCGAAGAGTGGATGCTTCTATGCCTTACGTAGATGCAAGATTACCCGATGGATCTAGAATCAATGCCATAATTCCTCCTCTTGCGCTAAACGGACCAGTTCTGACCATAAGACGCTTTCCAAGGCGTTTCACTACTTTTTCTGAACTGATAGAGTGCGGAAGTATCACACCTGAGGCGGCATATTTTCTGGAGCAGTGCGTTGAAGCCAAACTAGATATTGTGATCTCTGGAGGTTCAGGGAGCGGCAAAACTACAACTCTTAATGTGCTGTCGAATAGCGTAGGCCCAGACGAACGCATAATTGTAATTGAGGATTCATCAGAGATAAGCATAGTGGACCATCACGTGGTGTACCTTGAGGCTCGTCCTAAGAACATGGAGGGAAAGGGAGAGGTATCAATACGAGATTTGCTTAGGAATGCTCTTAGAATGAGGCCAGATAGACTAATTATTGGGGAGTGCAGAGGCAGAGAAACTTTTGATTTGATATCAGCAATGAATACGGGACATGAAGGGTGCTTATCTACTGTGCATGCCAATTCGTCCAAGGATTGCTTAGAAAGGATGCTAGGCATGGCCCTTACCGCTGAAGAAGCTGTACCGGTGGATGTTCTACAATCGTGGATCGCTATTGGGGTAGATTTGATAGTTCACACCGCAAAAAGGTCCGGGGGAAAGCGGATTATTTCTGAAATTTCAGTGGTAGGGCATGAACCTGTCCAAGGGCTTTCCAGTTTTCCTGTGTATTTCTACGACGAAGGTTTATTTTTGGATTTCCCAGACTGGTATGTTGAGAAAATAGGTCCACAGCGAACTTCGCAATTGATTCAGTCCTGTGAGTGTGGAGGTAGAACCATTTGAAAAATCTCTTTATATCAACTATGTTTGCGGCTGCTGCGTGGCTAATTGGTGTTTACCTGTATCATAGCGTACACGATGTTGCGCTGCCGAATGCGCTCTTAGACCAACGAGATACAGTATTGGAGAAACATTTAAGATCTGCATTAGAAAGATTAAAGATCGGACTGGAGTGGCTGAAGCATAGAGATGTTCCATGGGACGAAATCGCCGCTAGTTTGTCTTTCCACATCCGGGGTGGTCAAATGCTCATAGATTCCATAAGAGCAGTATCTCAAGAAGGGGCATCATTAGGACACAAAATGTTGGAACGTTCTCACCAATTATACGAAAGCGGAGTTCCCATATTTAAAGCGTTGAATATGGTGTCAGGCGGACAAGGTGAGCTTGCCATGATTTCGAGTGCCTTAGAAATAGGGTCAATCACAGGCGGTGATTTGGCTGCGTTGCTTTGGCGAATTTCCGAAACATTCAGAAAGCGAAGGCTACTTCATGGAGAGATAAACGCAAAACTTAGTGAATCCAAAATGACCGCCATACTCCTTTCGTCTCTACCATGGCTCATCGGTTTCTTGACGTTCAAAGCTGATCCCAAAAGGTTTGCCATGCTCCTAACCGATGCCCAAGGAAAGTTTCTCCTCAGCATATCGTTTTTGCTTTGGGCTTTCGGGGTCATCATTATCGTGTTTTGCCTTAAATCCATAAGCGTGCCGAAAGTTGGATACAACCGTGCTTCTAGAAGAAAACCCGAAGTCAATTAGAAAGGTGGCAGGTGTAGACGAAATGGGTCATAAATTGCAGCTCTGTGTGATATCCTTAGATTTTGCTTTGTTCGTGGCCATTCCCTTGCTACATTTACTGTATCGGCGGGATATCAGATTATTTGGAAAGCCTGATTCTATACAAAAAAGGACCTCGGAATTCTTTTCTAAATTGTGGGATCGAATGTGGCGCAGACGTAGGACCCAAGAAATACTAGCGCAGTGGCCCACTTTTCTTGAGGAAATAGCGATAACAGTAATGGCTGGCATGGATGTTAGAAGCGCTTTTACCGTATGCTGCTCGAAAACTAGTGGTTACTTCAGAAAGATATGCGACAAAACAGTTCTCAAACTCCAAAGCGGCGCTTCATTGGCGGTTGCCTTGTCATCTATGGAAAAAGAGGGTGTGGAACCTGCAAGCAGGTTGAGGGTCACCCTAGTTCAAGCCGAATCTTTAGGTACTCCCATTGCAGACGCTCTGAATGCGCTGTCTGAAGAGTATTACGTTTTGACGCAGCAACAATTTGAAACCAGACTCAACGGCCTACCTTTAAAACTTTCTATTATAACGGTGTTGTTTCTACTGCCTCCAATTTTGGTCATATCAGTTGCCCCACATGTATTGGCCTTTTTGCGTACAGGATGGTAGCTAACTTAATTTCAGATAAGGAGATGGGAAACATGAGGAAACTTTGTTCGCAAATTGTAACTGTTAAATACAGTATTGGAGAGTTTTTAAAAAAGCCCCTGTTTTCGGAAGAAGGAGCTACTATCGCAGAGTATGCTCTTCTATTGGCCGTGGTAGTAATTGCACTAATCGGTGTGTTAGGGAAGCTGAGCGGAGCCCTAGAAGACAAAATACAAGGGATTATAGAGCAGATTGGTCCGTAGGATCGCACTGCCAATACACGAAGGAGGGACTCATATGCTAAAGGTGTTCTGCTCCAACCTGAGACTAAAGCGAACTAAGACTTTACAAAGCCAAGACGGGCAAGCGATAGCGGAATTCGCTTTAGTGTTCCTCATCCTTATACTAGTTTTGTTTGCCATATTGGAATTAGGATTGGTGATGAATGCTAAGCTAGTGCTTACCTCAGCCGCCCGAGAAATCGGGAGAATTTGTGCAGTAGAGGGAGGCTACAGGGGAAGAGCGGTCAAAATGGTAGATGAAATCCTTGAATCTACTTCTTTGGCCAAAAGTGCCATAGAGGTTAGCATAACACCCCGCCAGGCAATATATGGGACTACAATATACGTAAGACTGTCCTATGATTACCAGGTTAAGTCTCCTGTTATAGCAGGCATCGCAAAGCCTATTATCACTCTAAATGCGAAGGCGGTGACCAGGAGTGAGTTTGTGCCAAGGTGACGGTATTCGACTACAGAGGAATAAAGAAGGGGCAGTAATACTGTTAGTAGCGTTGTTTCTTCCGGTCGTCGTTTTGTGCGTTGGAATGGTCACCGACATAGCCTTGGTTCTTACTGTAAGAAAGTGCGTTCAAAACGCCTGCGACTTGGGTACTCTCGCAGGTTGTCAAGAACTAGATTGGGAACTCCTCTCAGAAGGAATTGTGGCGCTGAGAGAAAACCAGGCAAAAACTACTGCTGTAGAAATTGCTCAGGCAAACCTAGACGGCATGCAAAATCTGTTTCAAAGTTTGCGTTTAACTGCCGAGGTAGCGAACGTTATTGATAATGAACCCACCATAGGCTTGGAAGCAAGTTGCAGGGTAAAAACGTTTTTCTTAAAATGGCTGCCTGGGTTGAAAAACGGCGTGCTAATCCATGTGTTCGCAGAATCGTCTGTAGTTGAAAGGACCGAGTGGTAACTAAAGAAACAGAGTTATCGATATCTGATGCGGTTGGAGTCGAGGTCGCAGGAGAAATTAACACGGTTGTCGAAATGTTTCTTCTAGTCAGTACTGAATTCTTAGAGAAAGGATTTCAAATATCGCTGACGTGAGGGAGGAAGCACTTTGCTAGCGATCACAAATTGCAAAATCTATCCTGTGGATAGAGAAGT
>Ga0209409_1002005_pt1 | contig 16060 bp, 9 predicted proteins | sample AD_JPNMR1_MetaG_FD_184424 | JGI IMG/M metagenome (GOLD analysis project Ga0209409, IMG submission 184424) | Active sludge microbial communities of municipal wastewater-treating anaerobic digesters from Japan - AD_JPNMR1_MetaG (SPAdes) (version 2) | ecosystem: Engineered > Bioreactor > Anaerobic >...
TGAAAAGGCAGGCTACCTGATTATGAAATATTTGGATGATCAACCTACTGACTGGCTTGATGAGGGATTGAGAGAGCGGGGAACAATGCAGAATTATCAATTGAGTGCCTCAGGAGGAGACAAGAATTTGAAATATTTTGTTTCAGGAAATTACGTCAATGAAAATGGTATCATGTTGAATAGTACTTATGACAAATTCACCTTTAGAGCCAAATTAGATGCCAAGTTATCTAAAATTGCCACTTTAGGAGTAAATCTTTCACCTACTTATAGCCGACAGGAGCGACCGGCTGTAGATTTAACTGATTATATGCGTTTCCCATCCTGGCTGCCCGTAAGACACAATGAAGCCACAGCAGCATTAACCAGTAAAGTTGCTGGAGATTATGCCCAACCTAGCGACTTTAATGGCATTAACATTAGTGGGATCGGATACGACAATGAAGTTTGGTGCTTACCAGGTGTTACGGTTTGGAGTTCAAGTAATCAAAATCCAGTTTCCATTAGAGAACGAACCAGCATTTTCACTGATGATTACAAATTTCAGGGGAATATGTATTTAACTTTGAATCTTTTACCAGGATTGCAGTTCAAAACATCCAATGGAGCATATCTTTTATTCAGGGAATACAACAAGAAAGAACAAACTTCTGCTAACAAAGCAGGAAACCCTAATTCTTTGACCCGACAATTAACTACACATAGAGAATTGCTTTCTGAAAACACCTTAAACTACAATAAAAAAATAAATAATCATGAATTAGATGTTTTATTGGGATTAACCATGCAGAAGACGAATGACAACTATAATAGAATAGTCGGCACTAATTTTCCTGATGAAGAGATACTTTCTTTTAATCTCGCTTCTCAAATATTACTGGACAGTCCATCAATTGATGGAACAACTTCCTTCTACTATACCGAGTCACTAGTTTCGCTTTTGGGACGTATCAATTATGCCTATCTCGGCAAATATATGTTGTCAGCTAGCTTCCGTGCAGATGGAAGTTCAAAATTTTATAAGGGACATAAATGGGGAACTTTCCCTGCTTTCTCAGTAGGTTGGCGAGCATCTGAAGAAAAATTTATGAAGCATTTTGAATGGTTATCTAATTTAAAACTGAGATTTAGTTATGGGTTAACTGGGAATAATAATATTCCTCAATATGCTTATATGAATAGCATTAACACCAGTAATTATGTGTTAGGCTCAGGAAATGGAACATTGGTTCAGGGAATGGTTTCAAATAGTACAGGATTGGGGAATCCTGATATTACTTGGGAACAAACTTCTGAAGCTAATTACGGAATCGATTTAGGTTTTTTGAATAGTCGTTTGAATTTTACGGTAGAACTTTATAATTCAAATACCATTAAATTGTTACTTCAACAACCGGCTATGTATATTACTGGTCACCAATCATATTGGAACAATATAGGTAAAGTTAACAATAAAGGAATAGAACTAGAAGTCAATACAACCAATATTGCCAATAAAAAATTCACTTGGAGAACTTCAGCAAACTTTGCTACCAATAAAAATACCCTTTTAAATTATGGAGATAAAGAATATGAAGATAATTTTGGAGAAAGAAGTGAAGTTTTTCGAGCTATAGTAGGACAACCTGCTATTCAATATTATGGTTATAAAACCGATGGTGTTTATACAACTTTTGAGGAAGTTGAAGCAGCCAAAGCACTAAAAGATGAAAATGGAAATTTATTTATTTATACTAAATATGCTCCTATGGTAGGTGGAGTAAAAGTTTTAAATCTGAATGGTGACAATAAAATAGACACGGAAGATCGAACTGTTTTAGGAGATCCATTCCCTGATTTTACATGGGGAATAACTAATACTTTCACATATAGAAATTTCGACTTGAGTTTCTTAATTCAAGGCGTACAAGGGGTAGATATTAGAAATGGGAATGTATATTATAATGAGCAATTGCGATATAATAAAGCTTATACGAAAAATAGGTATGTGAGTCCTATGTTTCCAGGTGATGGAAAAACTGTCTATTTTAACACCACTCCTGGAAACGATTTGATGTTAACTGACTACTGCATAGAAGATGGTTCTTATGGAGCACTACGCGATTTTACTTTTGGTTATACTTTACCAAAAAATTTATTAAAATCATTAAAATTAAGCAACTTAAGAATTTATTTTTCTGCTCAAAATTTGATTTATATTATGGCATCTGACTATCGAGGTATTAATCCTGAAGCCAGAAGAACAGCCGGCAATTACAGCAGTCCTTTAGTGGATGGTTACCAGCGTGGTGCTTTTCCTTTGAATCGCACTTTTACAGGAGGACTTGATATTAATTTTTAAAAAATTCTTATTAGAAAAAGTTTAGATCAATTATTAAAAATAAAAACATGAAAAATAAAATATTTTTTGCAGCATTTTTGCTGATTATCATTTGCTTAACAGGTTGTGAAGATTTCCTTACAGATAAGCCTGAATCAGTACTTACACAGGTTGATTTCTATACAACCCCAATACGAATCAATCAGGGAGTAATTGGCTGTTATGCTGGTTTAGCTAACATACAGAAAGATGAATGGATGTATACGGAATTAAGAAGTGATAATACTTGTCAGAATCAGACGGGTTCTAGTGAGACACATAGAATTACACAAACTGATATCGATTTTTTTAGGATATCTTCAAGTTTGCCCGATTTACGAGATTTCTGGTACAAAATTTTTCAAAATATTTCCAATATAAATGCAGTATTACCATCAGTCGCTGATAATAAGCATATCAGTAACGAAAACCTTCGTGCTCAATATGAAGGGGAACTATTGTTTTTGAGAGGATATCATTATTACATACTGGTTAATTTATTCGGCGACATGTTTAAAATAACCAAGGTTATTGGACCAAATGAAGCAAAAAAAATTCCACGTTCACCTGTTTCTGAAATTTATAGTGAGATTATCATCCCTGATCTGAAAAAAGCAGCTGAAGAATTACCTTCCAGCTATTCCGCGGCTGATTTGGGTAGAGCTACCAAATGGGCTGCTAAAGGCATATTAGCCAAAGCATATATGATGTTGGGAGGAAGCGACAATTTAAAATTGGCTAAAAAAGAATTGGAAGATATCTTGACATTATCACCTCATGATTTGTTAACAGGGACAGGGGCTTATGCCAATATTTTCAGTATTACTAACGAAATGAATAAGGAAATTATTTTTGCCGTAAGATATAAAGGCGGAAGTTCAGGAATTGGTTCTCCATTTTGGGGAACATTTGCTCCTTTGGGTTCAGCAAATCAATTCTTAAAAGTAGGAACTCCTCTTGGATACAACAATCCTACTTACGAATTAATGAATTTGTTCAATGTCAATCCCAATGATACTCGAAAAGATGCTTGTTTCAGAGTATGGAACAAATCTTCAACTGTTGCCATACCTTATATCTCAAAATACATGGACGCATCCATGACACAACCCTTACAAGGTGAAAACGATTGGATTATTTTGCGTTTTGCCGATATAAAATTACTTTATGCCGAAATTCTGGCACAGGATGGAAATTTTGCTAATGCGCACATTCCACTTAATGATGTCAGAGTAAGAGCCGGATTAGATGGAGTTGATCCATTTGGTTCAGATGTGGAAGCATTGGATGCTGTTTATGCAGAAAGACGCTTGGAGCTTGCTTTTGAAAATCAGCGTTGGTTTGATTTGCTTCGCATGGTTAAATCGTACAATGACCCTGACAAACCCATGAAAATTTTAAAGAAGCATACTTTTGAAACGGATTGGGATATATTATATTCAAAATACAATCCAATGCAACCACCTGAAGAAAGATTTTATATCAAGGAAAGATTGTTACTTCCTATTCCTCAGGCTGAGATTGACACCAACAATGAAATGGTAATTCCACAAAATCCTTCTTATTAAAAATTAATAATAAATTTACAACGGCTATGAAAGGAATAAAAAAGATATTCATGTTATTTTCCTTACTGGGAATTATAATTGGTAATAATTCTTGTTCAACTGATGAAGAAACTGTTATTGTTCCAAAAACATTGGAACAATACAAACAAGAGTTTAGTCAGTTTGTTTCAATGGAAAAAGAAAAAGTTCAAAATTGTAAAATGGGTTACAATAAAGGAGATTTTAAATACTCGAGCGATTCAACGAATTTCAAAACATATTGTGCAGATTATTTGAATGTCTTGATTGCAGCAGAAGCAGTTTTAGCGAAATCCGATTTAACTATTGCCGATATTGTTAAGGCAAATGGAACTTTAGCATCGCCAGGTAAATTATTTAACAGCAGTTTATGGATCTCTGACAGACGTCCTCTGAATGATGCAATAATTGCAGCTCAAGAGTTATTAGCTGCTACACCTGAAGGTACTGATCCCGGACAAGCACCAGCAGAAGCAAGAACAGCTTTTACCAATGCCATTACAGCAGCCAAAAAAGTTAGAGATTCGTCTTATACAATTGAGCGACAAGTACAAGAGGCGGTTCAAAAATTGGAAGAAGCTAAAAATACCTTTTTGGCAGCCATTATTCATTAATTTTCCATCATAACTATTTAAATTTAATGAAAAAAATATTCGGCATTTTATTATTCATGTTTCTCCCATTTTCGGTGATATTGGGAACAAGTTATAAAGTAATGAACTTGGATCAATTTAATGAAAAATCCAAATTGCTACTACCCGGCGACAGCATCATTTTGAGCAATGGAGTTTGGAAAGATGCTCAATTGGTATTCAAGGGAAATGGGGAGAAAAACAAATACATTTATCTTCTGGCTGAAAATTCGGGGAAAGTCAGTTTGGAAGGAGAATCGTGCTTAAGAATGTCGGGAAACTGGTTGTATGTTTCCGGTCTTGTATTTCGAAATGGACACACTCCAAGAAAGACGGTAATTGAGTTTAGAACCGGCTCCAAAGAATATGCCTTTAATTCAGTTTTAGCCGAATGTGTCGTTGACCAATTCAACCAAAAAGTGAAAGATTCAACCGACCATTGGATTGCCCTTTATGGACAAAAAAACACGATAAGAAATTGTTATTTTGCCGGCAAAACAAATCTGGGAACCACTTTAATCGTTTGTCCCGATGACGAAAACTCCATCAACAATCAACATTTGATTTATAGAAATTACTTTGGTTTTCGGCCACGTCTCGGTTCCAATGGTGGAGAAACCATTCGTATTGGTACCAGTGAAGTTTGCACCAACAGTTCAGAGACAATAGTAAAAGGGAATTATTTTGAACATTGCAGTGGAGAAACGGAAATTATATCCAACAAATCTACAGATAATTCATTCCTTAATAATACTTTTTACGAGTGTGAGGGGAGTTTAGTGCTTCGTCACGGGAACAATGCTACAGTAGCAGGTAATTGGTTTATTGGTAATGGTAAAGCTTTTACCGGAGGAATAAGGGTTATCAATGAAGGACATAAAATTTTCAACAATTATTTTTATCGTTTGGCCGGAGATGATTTCCGTTCGAGTTTGGCTATTATGAATGGCATTCCTAATTCACCAGCCAATGGTTATGCTCCTGTAAAAAATGTAATAGTTGCCAATAATACGTATTATGATTGTACATCCCCTTGGTCATTTGGAGTAGGATTTGGTTTTCGAAACCGCATTGCAAAACCTGAAAATACCTTGTTGTTGAATAATTTGGTTTATTGCCCAAATACCGATGCACTGATTAAATATTACGACCAGACGGACGGTATCATGTTGGACAACAATATTTTGGTGAATAGCAAGGGAAACATGGAAATGAAAGGAACAGTAAAAGGTGAAATTTTTCAATCAAAAATGAACGATTTAGAGATTGTATATACCAATACAGCAGCTAAAAGACTTGCTTTTATTAAAGAAGACATTTTGGGACAAGTTAGAACAACTCCTGTTATCGGCGCTTTTCAGAACAATATCGTAAATCCTACTATAGAAATGGCAACAAAACATAATTGTGGTCCTGAATGGTATAGAAATAAGATAACCGAAACTACAAAAACAGAAAAACGTTTTGGGAAAGCCACAGTTGTAGAAGCAGGACTTGATTTACTTTCCAAAGCTGTAAAAAATGCCGGCGATAACGATACCTTGTTACTGATGCCAGGAGAACATGTAGTTACAAAAAAAATGGCTATTAACCAAAATTTGGTTATTCGCTCAGCTGACAATAAGGTAAAACCAATCATAATTATGAAAGCCGACAAGGAAAATGCTTACATGTTCGAAATCTCAAATAATGTAAAGCTACAACTTGAAGGTGTTAAGATTGATGGTAACAGTGAATCGAATTTCCCAACCAAATACGCCTTTATTTCTTCTCGTGAAGGTGCTGTGCATTTTTCCTTAATGCTGAATCAATGCGAAATTTTCGGTTTTAACGTAAAAACTGGTAGCATTTATCGCGCTTACAAAGGTTCGTATGCTGACTCTATTGTGGTAACCAATACAGTGATGAAAGACTGTTTTCGTGGTTTTAGTCTGAGCGAAGAAAAAGATGATAAAGGGACATACAATGCAGAAATAGTAAAATTTGAAAATTCGGTTTTCGACAATTTTACCCAACACGCTTTGGACTATTACAGGGGAGGGAATGACGAATCTACTTTGGGAGGTTTTCTTTTTGTAAATCATTGTGTTTTTAACAATATCGGCCAAGACGAAAAACAGTCCCTGCTAAAGCTAAACGGTATTGTGAATGTTTCCATTGCCAATTCTATTTTTTCCAACTCAATGGCAAAGACAAGTGTCAAACTTTCAGGTAATAAAAACATAATTCAGAACTGCTGTTTTTATAATTGTCCGGCACCAAAAGTAAAAAACGGAGCTGTCTCACAAAATCTTTATTTCGACAATCCCCGATTTGAGAAAAAAAGTTTTCTCCTTTCAAAGAAATCTCCTTTAATAGGGAAAGCTACTGACGGAGGAAATATTGGTTTGAGATAAATTTTTGTTATTTCAGGAGAAATATTCATTATGATAAAAGCTAAACGAGTTTCGATTTTTTTCTTAATATTCATTTTTCTGTATCCCATTTCTCTTTCAGCGAAAAATCCGCTGAAAGAGAAATGGGTGCAAACCGCAATTCAAAGATCCGAAGAACAATTGTCGGCTGCTATTGTACAATTCAGGGATTCCAATAAAACACCCAGAACATTCGAAAACGGGAAAATAGTTTTAGTGTCCTACAAAGACTGGACAAGTGGTTTTTTCCCTGGAAGTTTATGGTATATTTACGAACTTACTGGTAACAAAAAATTTGAAAAAGCTGCTGAGCATTTTACCACTTTACTTAACAAAGCACAGTATCGTACTGATACCCACGACTTGGGATTCATTTTAAATTGCAGCTATGGAAATGCCTATAGAATTACAAAAAACACGGATTATAAAACGGTTCTTATCAACGGAGCAAATTCATTAATGAAACGTTATCATCCTAAAGTTGGTTGCATCAAATCATGGGATTTTGGCAACTGGCAATATCCAGTAATTATAGATAATATGATGAATTTGGAGTTTCTGATGAATGTTGGGAAAATGACAGATAACCAGCCAATGATAAATGCAGCAATTTCTCATGCGGATAAAACGATGAAAAATCATTTTCGTTCAGATTTTAGCTGTTTTCATGTAGTGGATTATGACACCTTAACAGGAAAAGTGATTAAAAAACAAACTCATCAAGGATTTAATGACAGTTCATCATGGGCAAGAGGACAATCTTGGGCGCTATATGGTTTTACCATGATGTTTCGTGAAACAGGGAAAGTTGAGTATTTACATCAAGCAGAAAAAATTGCTTCTTTTTTATTAAATCATCCTCGATTACCCAAAGACAAAATACCGTATTGGGATTTCGATGCACCCAATATCCCCTTTGAACCACGCGATGCTTCCGCTGCTGCCATTATGGCATCTGCTTTGATTGAACTTAGTACTTTTGTAAAAGACAAACCCGAATATTTTGAAACAGCTACTATCATTCTTAAAAATTTGTCATCAGATAAATATCTATCTAAAAAGGGGAAAAATGGTTTTTTTATTCTTAAACATTCTACAGGAAACTATCCTGCAAAAAGTGAAATTGATGTTCCTCTCTCGTATGCTGACTATTATTATTTGGAAGCATTGAAAAGATATATGGAAGTTAATATATAGAAGTTTGTACCTAAAAAATTTATACGGAGTAAATATTTTTTAAAATAGTTAATACAATGAAAGCATTAAAAATAATTTTCCAGAAATCTATTTTCGTTTTCTTTTATATTTTTTTGATTTATCCTTCTGAAGCACAGGTCATATTGGAAGCAGATGGACATGGAAATACGTATGAATTAATTAATAGTGTTTTTGCACCTAATGGAGGCAATGTAATTGAAACACCTGACTGTGCACATCCTGAATTTGGAAGACACATTACAGAGGCATGGGATGATGAATTGCAAAAATATGTTTTTGAATTTCATATTCATGTAACACCTGATAATGATAGATGTATAAATTATGACAGACAACGAACAGAAATTAAAACTTACGACAAATCAGCTGCAAATTTAATAGGAACTGTTGGTGAAACAGTAATTTACAAATGGAAATTCCGATTGCCAGAAGGTTTTCAACCTTCTTCAAGTTTTACTCATTTACATCAAATAAAACCCGTAGGTGGGGATGAAGATACGCCAATCTTTGCTTTAACTGCCCGAAAGGGGAATCCAAACAAATTGGAACTGAATTATTACGAAAGTTCCAATCAAAGCGCAATCAAATTAAAAACCATTTACCTCTCATGGTTAGAAAATTCTTGGGTGGAAGTTACAGAACGAATAAAAATCGATCCTGAAAATGGGAATTATGCCATCACCATCAAAAGGATTAATGATAGCATTGTTTTATTGGATTACGAAAATCAAAATTTACTAACTATTCGACCTGATAATAATTTTATTCGTCCCAAGTGGGGTATATATAGAAGTCTTAATAACGTTCAAGATTTACGTGATGAAATTGTTCGCTTTGCAGATTTTTCAATTCAAGAAGAAAACTCAATGGGTTTTACCTTGAAAGAATTAAAAAAAAATGATCTGACTATCATCAATGAATCAAAAGATCAAAAATTGAAAGTCAGCTATTTTTTGAATAAGCCTTCTGATGTAACTTTTAGTTGCTTCTCAATGAATGGACAAATCGTTAAAGTTTTTTCACGATTCAAAAATTTACAGATAGGAGAACATCATGCTGATTTTGACTATGATAGTTTACCTGGTGGAATTTATGTTTTAAATATGAAGACCAATTATGGTACAATTTCAAGAAAAGTGGTAATTCGAAATTAGCTAATCAGTTTTGAATTATCTTTTATAAGATCTCTGTTATGCTATGATGAGAGGTGAAAATACTGCCTTAATAGTCCTATTTCCATGCATTGCGAATATGATTTGGGTGATGCTGAAAAAGGGAACAGAAAAATATCAGTTTATCCACAGGTAGTCTTTGATGCCATGAAAAAAGATTTGAGAACGATTCAAAAACTTTTGGAAGAAGCATAAATATAAAGATTAGTACACTTTTTAAAATAACATTTTTTAGAATATAATAATTAAACAATTGATATACAATAAGTTAAAAATAATTATTCCCTCATTATTCTTATTTTGCGGTTCATTTCTTTTCGCTCAGCAACGAATACCGGCAAATGCTGTTATTAATACTGAAAATTTGGCTCTATACCTCAATGACAGTGTAAGAAACAAACTGGCGAAAAACGGGAAAATCACTGAAGCTGACTTAGCCGAATATTTTCGACAAAAGTTTTCGGAACGCTTTTTTTACGATTGGCATTCTGTTCCTTCCCGTTTTGAGTTGTACAATCAATTGTACGATAGTGAATCCGGACATTTGAATCGTGCCAAGGAACTTATGACGGACTTTTCAGCGAAAACTTCCTGGCTGTTACCGTTCAATCATCCCGATGGCGAAGCAGTAAAACCACATCCTTTTCAGCATCTTGCTCGTCAGCATAAAATGGTCGACGTTGGATTTGCCTATTTTTATGATAAAAAAAATCCGGAGTATCTTCAGTATTTTATTAATCAACGAAATTCATTGATTGATGCCTTGCATACTGGAAAATATGAAAAAGTGGAAGGCGGCAATGGAGTTTTTGAGGTTTTTATTACCGGCTATCGGGTATTAAACTGGTTGACGGTTCACAATTTGTTTTTGGGAGAAAAAATTTACAGCGATCATGATCAGCTTGTTACGATTGCCACCTTATTACAACACGGCGAAAATCTTTATGAAAACAATCCAAAATACCGACCAGGGAATCACCAAACGCGTGGCATGTCCGCATTGGCAATGCTTTCTATTCTTTTCCGCGACTTCAATGGAACCGATTTGTGGTATCAACGTTCGATGAGCATTTTGGAAGAACATTTATCAAAAGAAGTAAATCCGGACGGTTTCCAGTTTGAACGCACTGTTCATTACCATATAGGTGACATAGAAAATTATTTTTATGTCTATCAACTGTCGCAAATCAGCCAAATTCAAGTTGATGAAATATGGAAAGATAAATTGCAATCACTTTTTTTGACGCTTGCCAAAATTGCATATCCCGATAGATCCGCTCCGGTTTTGCAGGATTGCACTGATAGAACATGGGCAGAATCCGAAGATATTTCTGAAACCATGACACTTGGGTATTTACTTTTTAAAAATCCTGAAATGGGCTATTTTGCTCAAAATCGGGTAGATGCAGGAATGTTTTGGTTCCTACAGGATACACAATTAAATCTGTTGAATGCCATTGAAAAGAAAAAACCTTCGTTTGGTTCCCTTTCGTTTCCCGACACACGCTATTATGTGATGCGGCAAGGCTGGAGCAAAAACGACAAAATGATGATTATTAGTGCCGGATTGGATCCAAACAAACCAGACCATCAACATGGTGATATACTCGGCGTACAAGCCATGGCAAATAGTAAAATCATTTTACCTAATTATCAGGTTTTTTATAAATTACCCGATTTGGAATTATTTAAAAATTCATTAACGAAAAATGTTGCCTTGGTAGACAATGAACTTCAGGGTAAAGAATGGATTCCCAACAAAGGTAAAACCGGTTTTGGCAAGTTTGGAATATTGCCCAAACCTCAGACCCTTCTTTGGCAAAGCAATAAAGACTATGATGTTTTTGTTGGCAGCCATGATGGTTTTAAAAATATCGAAGTCGATTATTCGCGTCAGGTTATTTTCGTAAAAAACGATTTTTGGATTGTAAAAGACAATTTTACTTCAGAAAAGCCACATACTTACAAACAGGTTTGGCAAGGACATTATACGGTAGAACAAAAGCCGGAATTGTTGCGTTCCGTTTTTCCGGATGCAATGGGTTGTGATATTTTCCAATTGTTTCCTGTAAGTCATGTTTCTCAATCGGGGGCAAGAGGAAAACAATGGAGCATTGTTGAAAAAGAGAATGAAAAAGATTTCAATTTTGTTACAATCGTTTATCCTTTCAATGGTTATGGCAATCGAATCAACGAACTGGATGCTCAACCGGATTTAAAGGGCTGGAAAGTCAATCAACTTTCGTATGTGGCCGAAGGAACCCGATTCTGTTCATTAACCAATCAGCAGAATGCTTATTTACTGAATGTCAAAAAAATAAAGCTTAAAAACTTGATAATTACCTTCTCAAAAGAAACCGATCTTTTTGTTCAGGAAAAAGACAATGCAGTAACGATTTCGGCTTTGGGTTGTCAGCAAGTGCTGGTGAATATTTCGGGATGTAACTCCATCAGTATCAATGATAAAACCATTGTAAATTCAGCTACCTTGCATCCCGGCGATAAGCTGATTTGTAAATTGAAATAAGCAATTAAATGCGATTCAAATACTATTTAAAAATGAAAAAAATTCTTCTATCCGCTTTATTATTATCCACGTTTGTCATTGGAATTTTAGCACAAGAAAATTCTAGTGAATCAGTCAAAAAAGTTCAGTTTCCGGAAAATTATCAATCGAAATTGGATGTAGTTTATACCCGTGTAAACGGTTGGGACGGTCGTATGGACATTTATTTCAATCCGGCAAGCGAACAGCCCACACCTGCGGTTATTCATATTCACGGCGGTGGTTGGAATCACGGAACAAAGGAAAGTCAGACTGGTTTTGGTTCATGGTTTAAAGCGGGATTTGCCGTAATAAACGTAGAATACAGATTGGTTCAGATAGCTCCAGCTCCCGCTGCTATTGAAGATGTTCGTTGTGCTTTGACTTATGTGAAAACGCATGCCAAAGAATTGAATATCGATCCCAATAAAATTGTTGTGGAAGGGAATTCGGCTGGTGCCCATTTGGCACTTATGGCAGGTTTGCTCGAAAATGATCGCAGATTCGATACCCATTGTCCCAGTAATATCGACATGAGAGTAGCTGCGATTGTTAGCAATTATGCAGCAACAGATTTTTCGGGCAACAACATTGATGCTAAAAAATGGAAATCGCTGGCAAACTGGCTGGGAGATAAAGTAGATGACAAATCTTTTCGTGATGCAGTTTCCCCTTTAACCTATGTAAAAAAAACAAGTCCTCCTGTTTTTATTGTTCATGGGAATGCTGATCCTATCATACCTTACCAGCAATCTGCTATTTTGCACCAACGCCTTGATGAATGTGGAGTTTACAACATATTTATTACAGTTGATGGTGGAGGGCATGGTGGATTCGACAAGGGGGAAAAGGCTGAAATTAATAGGGCATTGATGGAATTTCTTTCAAAAACCGTTTTTCAAAAATAGTCAAAAAATATTCTTTATTTTTGGTCAACCAATTCTATGTTTTACAACATATTTTGAAAAATAACTGCCAAAATATTTGTTTTTTATTAAAATATACCTTATTTTTGGTCGACCAATCAATTGGTTGACCAATTGAAAGGGATTAAAATGGATATTCACACCCAACTAAATTCCCAAACAAATGAATGTTCTAACAAAAAAAAGAATTAAAACAGTAATCGGATTTATTATTCTGATGAATTTCATGCTATTCCTAAGCAAACCGCTAAGTGCTCAAATTGTGCTGAATACTTCTTTTGAAAATTCCGAAAATTTTATTTTAGGGAATGTCAATAATCAAAATAATTGGAAAGTAACCTCAGGGATGGGTGCAATCACCAATGATGTGAATTATGTAAAAACAGGTGTGCAAGCATTGCACCTTTACTCTGCCGGCACTACGCTTCAAACGGATTTTATTCCTTATACTTCGACTGCTACAGGATTAAGTGGGGATGTTTATATTGATTTCTGGATAAATATTAAATCACTACCTACTGCCAATTTTAGCATTACAGGGTACGATTTGGGCACATACACCAGTCGCAATTTTATGTTGGAATTTCTTCCGTCGGGGAAAATAAAATTGTACGACGGTAGTTCTGGCTGGTCGACACAGCCACTTTATGCTACCAATACATGGAAAAGAATTTCGATAAAAATCGACAATACAGGCACCAAATGTCAATATGCCATTGATGGAGTTGTTCAGAATAAACTGTTTGCATTCAGAGAAATAAAGGGAGACGCTACCTCGTTTGATTTCCATTCCATTCGATTCTCAATGAATGCAGGGACGGCTGATATTGCTGTGGAAGATATATATATTGGCACAACACCGATAGCGGATGTAACTTTTCAGAGCTCTTCAACCGATAGAACCATCAGCATTACTCAACCCTCATATGGAACGATTTCGCTAATGCCTTCAAAATCGGTTTATCAATTGAACGAAGAAGTCTCTGTTTCTATTTCCGTTCCCGAACATTACCTTTTTATCGGTTGGACAGGCGATTTATCAGGAACTGAAAACCCGAAAACGTTTATCGTGGATAAAAATTATTCTATTGGAGCAACAGTAGTTGTAGATCCATCAAATCCTCCTGTTCAATATCCCGTAACAGTAACACAACCAATCGGTGCTACCATTAGCTTGTCTCCAGAACAAACCACCTATTACGAAGGAACTACTTTAAAAGCTACTTTAATACTTCAGTCAGGTTATCAATTTGACGGTTGGACGGGAGATTTGAGTGGTACAACCAATCCCATTACTTTTGTTGTATCAGGACCAATAAACATTGGTGCATTAGTTTCAGAAATTCAAGTTTCTTCCATAACACGCACAGTATCTACCGTTGCACAATTCAAAGATGCATTAGCTAATATGAATCCTGGTGATACTATTTTGGTGTTGGATGGAACTTATAATCTCGGTCGCATTAAAATAACACGTGGAGGCTCAGCTTTAAAACCAATTTTAATAAAATCGAAAAATCTTTTCGGAGCAAAAATTACTGGTGCTTCTTATTTCAATCCACAGGGACAAAGCTATGTAACTTACGAGGGTTTTAAATTTGAACTCAGTCCAGTAAGCACTATTTTCAAAATGGAAGGTTGCAGTTATGTGCGTATTACTAGAAACTGGTTTACCATGAATTCTGATGCTACAAAAAACTCGAAATGGATAACAATAGGCGAAATATGGGAGAATGAAATTTGCAGAAGCCATCACAACAGAATTGATCATAATCTTTTTGAAGGCAAACATGATATAGGAGCGTTACTTGTCATTGATGGTAGTCATGGAACAGTTCCTGCTATTTCACAACACGACAAGATTGATCATAATATTTTTAGAGATAATACGCCTCGCGTGGATAATGAAAAAGAAACAATCCGTATCGGTGTAAGCGATTTGAGCAACCTCAATGCTTATACGGTAGTGGAATATAATTTATTTGAAAATTGCGATGGAGATCCTGAAATTATTTCGATAAAAAGCAATTGTGATACCATTCGGCACAATACTTTTCGACGTTGCCTTGGGACCATTTGTTTACGTCAAGGCCGAGGTAGTGTAGTGGAGGGTAATTTCATGTTTGGAGAAAATAAAACCGCACTTTTCAATGGAGGAATTATTGGATGTGGTGGTGTAAGGATGTATGGATTAAACCACAAAATTTTCAATAATTATTTTGAAGGACTTACCGGTGACAAATGGGATGCTGCCTTAACCATCACTAATGGAGACGTAACCAATTCATCTACCAGCCTGTCCAGCCATTTTTTACCTGAAAATATTATCATTACCAACAATACGTTAATCAACAATGTATCGAATATAGAAATTGGTTTCGATAATAATGGTTCTTATGGAAAATCACCGAAAAATTGTGTGATTGCAAACAACATTGTTTCGGCATCGTCTAATCCGATAGTAAAATATTATAGTACAACTTCTTTGGCAGGAGTCAGTTTTACCAATAATATCTTTTATCCGACAGAAGCTGCTTCAGTTGGATTGCCGAGTTACAATGACTCACAATTGAGAACGATCGATCCAGAACTTGTTTTAACGAATTGTCGAGCTTACAATCAGAATTGTGCTAATATGATACCTTTCAATCTCTTTAAGTTGACATCTTTCAGTCCAGCAGTGAATGCTTCCACAGCTTATGATTTTGTTACAACCGATTTTGAAGGACAACCAGCAGTGGGAATAAGAGACATCGGAGCAGATGAATACAATACTGTTTCTCTGGTCGTTAACGGACCAATGGATGAAACAAGTGCAGGACCAGAAGCACCTGAAAATTATACCTATGAGCTAAATGAAATTGTAGGATGGAAAAACATTGTAAATAATGAAATTTCTGTAATGCCTAATCCTTTCAACGGTAGTACACAATTAATGATATCCAATACAAAAGCAGGGAAAATAACAGTAATACTTTATAATATACTGGGGGAAAAAATTCAGCAAAATGAAATAGAAACAAACGAAGGAATGATACAAATAAAAATTTCAACAAAACAAAAAGGTTTGCTATTCTGCCAAATTAGTTCAGCAAATAAATCATATGTTTTGAAACTTATTTCTAAATAAAAATTCACTTTAAAAGTTTAACTATTTAAATTTAATGATTATGAAAAAAATTACATTACTATTAATTCTGTGTATTTT
>Ga0209409_1002010_pt1 | contig 16019 bp, 10 predicted proteins | sample AD_JPNMR1_MetaG_FD_184424 | JGI IMG/M metagenome (GOLD analysis project Ga0209409, IMG submission 184424) | Active sludge microbial communities of municipal wastewater-treating anaerobic digesters from Japan - AD_JPNMR1_MetaG (SPAdes) (version 2) | ecosystem: Engineered > Bioreactor > Anaerobic...
TATTTCCAAGCAATCCTTTGCCTTGGGGTTGAATATAGTAGTTTTCCCAATCAATAACCGCCCCAAGCTCCTGAAGCTCGTCCGGACAGTCCATGGAGTAGATGGCGGAACCAGCAATCGCCGTTTGCGGATGAGAGTCCAGATAATCTACCAATACCGATAATGCGTCAGGATCCACTACCACATCATTATCCAACAGATAAAGATATGAATAATTGCTTTGCAACGCCTCACGGATCCCGGTATTAAAACCACCGGAACCGCCAAGGTTTTCAGAGTTAACGAGCAGACGGACAGTATCACCGAACCGGGCACGGACTGCTTCTGCCGAACCGTCAGTAGATGCGTTATCCACAACGTAGACGGTGAGATTTTGATATCTCAAAGCCCGTACCGAATCGATACATTGCAGTACCAACTCTTTTTTATTAAAGTTGCAAATAATGACTGCGACTTTTTTATCAATCAAATGGCTGTACTCCCTTATTCGATTATTACCGCAACTTGTTGATAGCCTGCGGCAATGTAACGGTATGAAAGTCCCGCTTTCCTTATAAATTCTTGAAACGCTTTATACTCATGGTTCTGCCAATTGGGATAATTGTAATATTCATCAAAGACAATAACCGTTCCTTTGACAATTTTATCAAACAAATATTCAAAAACGGTAGCCGTAGAGGAATAAAGGTCGCAATCAACATGCAAAAATGCTACTTTATCTTCCGGATGTTCCTTTACAAAATCCGGTAACGTTTCATCAAACCATCCGGGAATTAATTTAACATTCTCTTCTACAACAGGCAGCTTTGACAACTTAAAGGTCCCCTCGGAAAAAACGAACCCACTCCACGCTTCAGGCAACCCTTCAAATGAATCAAAACCATAGATAAGATGGTTAGGCCTTGCTTTTGCAATAAAATTAATGGTATTTCCTTGATAAACGCCAAATTCCAAATACAGGCCATCAATCTTTACCTTATTCAACGCATATCCCAAAAACCGCATACTGTTTCTAAAATCATTACCGTCATAGTCGCCATCAAACAACAGCGCCGTTTGCATATTCTTCTTTATATACTCAGCGGTTTCATTCATAGCATCAATTCTCAATTTATTTAAAGGAGAATACATATAACTGTGTATTTTAAAGGATAACGTTTGGATACTTGAATATATTTCATCTAATATAGATTTGACATTAAAAAATTCATACGGCCAATAAAAAACGTTGTTGAAGCCTTGTTGATAAAGTTGTTCGGATATTTCATGATAAAAGCTGCTGGAGATAATAATGTTAATATTACGATCTTTCTGAGCCAGTTCTTCCGGTGAGATAATCTCAATTCCAGATAATTGCTGGTGCCATTTTTGCGGGTCATTATCACAAAAACAATCCACCGTTACATTTTGATTTATAAGAAAGGAACAAGCCTTCTTGCCAAATTCACCGGCACCGAATAAAATTACCGATTTATTCAAAAAATTATTGATGGTCTTCATAAATGACTGATATTCTGCATTTTTCCATATCATAACAAACTTCTCCTCACTAAGTTAGTTTATCAAGCAATTAACTTATTATACTCCGAAGACAACATCACTCAATGACAGAATATTGATCTGAACACCTTTACTGATTAATTGGCTTTTGATTTTTTCAAAATCATAAACTGGTGTAACGACAATCACATCAGCATCGATCTCAAACGGTTCATGATCCCAACGTATATGTTTAGGCCCATCCGGTCCAAAATAAGCCTCATTGATACTCCGATCGATCACACATGTGAGTTTAATATCGGATTTTATTAATTCTTCACACAGCCTTACGCCTAACTCACCAAAACCATATACCGCCACCGAATGATAATGATGCATTTTGAAATAGTCGGATATACTTTTCTGCTTATTTTTAATTTTCAACCATTGACTGGTTAAAGCATAATACCTCCCTAATCTTTTAGCAGTAGTCGTTGACTTGACTAATTTTTCCCGAACTATGGAAAATCCGACAAAGACAATTACTATACATAAAAAACAGAAAGAACTGATGATCAACAAAGTTCTCACCCCTATTTAACCCCGGTTAACAATCAACATACTCAATTTTTTTCTTATAAAATAATCCTTTAAGAATCCAACCGATTGAATACAACGGAAGTTTTTTCCGAACAATACAGTCTAAATCATCAAGAATAGTCTTATAGATTTCCCTGGTTTTCTTAAAAAACGGTTCCTCCATTCCTTTTAAGAAAATCAGTTTATTGCGAAACCCATATAAATACTTAGCCCGAGTCCTTTCATTAAAAGCTTCTAATTCTGCTCCTCCATTGACCTTAGTTTTATGAAAAACTATACTGTCCAACACAAAATAAACTCCAAATTTACGCGAAATCCTATATGTATATTCCACATCATCATACCAGATAAAAAAATCTTTAAGCGGCAACCCAACTTCTTTGATAACATGACGAGGAAATAACGCACTGACAAATGAAACATGTCTCGTTGATAGATAACCCTTCGGAAATAAATCGATCACATCGCGTGAAACCGTAAGACTGCTCATATTCATCTTATGAGCGGAACCGTCGGTCCATTTTACAACCGAAGCCAAACAACCTGTTTGTCCATCAGAGAATTTAGGACAATGCACCAAATTTTTTAAAGCATCCTTTTCTGGAATAGTATCATCATCCATCAACCAAATCCAATCATAACCCTCAAGATACGCTCTTTTTAGACCTTCATAAAATCCGCCGGCACCCCCGACATTCTCATGCATCCGGAGATAGTATAAATCAAAATATTGGCCAACCATTTTATTTTCCCATGGTTTACCGGGATTTGCCGGTGGTAAAAGGTTAATATAGCCCGCTTCGAACAACCATTGTTCCGTCCCATCCGTTGAGGCATTATCCACTATATAAACTGCATTTGGCTTTAAACTCTGAGCTTTTATTGCTTCTAAACATTCTTGTAGCATATTTAGGCGATTAAAAGTAACAATCACTGCACAAATCGATTTTCCTGACACTACCATTCCTCCTGTCTTAGATAAGGGCGAGATCATTAATTTGGAAACAGTCAAAAATATCTACTTGAACTCCCATTTGAGAACATTTTTGTTCAATGGTGTTTCGGATTTCCTGGACAAAAGCGCATGAGGCAATAACAATGGCCGGCATATTGGGCTCAATAACGCTGTCTACGGAACAAATCGTTACATCTTCAATCTGATTACCCCATAAAGCACTGTTACGATCAACAATACACCTCATTCGAATTCCCAATAACTTTAATGTTTTTACTAATTCTTTTCCCATCTCCCCGGCACCATACACAACAACTTCCTTGATGTTTTTGCGATAAACCATCTGTGCTAATTCCAGCATTTTTAGCAAATTCCCGTTAGGATCGGCCTGCTTAATCAGCTGCATTCTTGAGTAATTAGGATATGTCCTTTCAACAACTCCTGCCAACCAAACATTCACATTAACTTTTTCCTGTTTTAAAAAAACAGACGGCTCAAGTTTTCGCACCATTTCATTTAAATGCTCCGGACAATACGGTTCAAAAAGTCCGCCTCTAAACGAATCCTCGTAATATAGATTCCCTAAATTCTTAGCTTCGTCTACCGTAGGGTATTCCATAAACCTCAAGAAACTCATCTCAAACAACTGCTTCTTTTGGAAATCAATCACTTCTTTCAACCAAGGTTTAACTTGTATCAAATGAAGAAATAATTTTTGAAACGCCCGCATCCCTTGTCGACAGATTTCACGTTCTTCTTTATTGATATAATTTTTCTCTGAATTTTCCATAATCGGAACTATTTTGCCGGAACCATCCTGTTGATAACCAACAGTTGTACCGACACATTCTGCCAACAACCATTCAACAATCTCGGGAGTCCAGTGATTTGAAAAAAATGGCCTGCCCAAAACTACCTCATTAATATATCCCCGAATATCCATTCCATCAAGAATTTTATCAAAATTACTGGCTTTACCGGCAAACAAAAGATGAATACTCTTGGCTTGACAGCCCAATTTATGTAAAACACGGTCAATAATAGTCTGAATCGTCCCGTTATAACCGATATCCACCGTTATAAACGGACAGCGATCCATTTCATATTCCCGGATTAAATATTCAGCAAAAAGATGCTGATCATACAATATCGTTTCCCGGATTTTTTTAATTATCTCCGGTTGGCACAAATATTCAGTTAACTCCTGAAAAAGCGTCTTTCCAGATTCCATTATGATCTCATGGGTATCAGGCAGCTTTACATTGCTGTATTTTTCAAAAACATTATCCAGTTTAAGCTGGGTAAAAATTCCGCTCACCAGTGGTGACCATGTCTGAGCCATGATATAATCTTTAATCACCGTCTCATTCATGTCATCTAAAGAAGATAAAAAAGAAGAACGCCTTGATACATAGAGCGGTTTTACGACTATGTCATCGTTCTCCCGTTCCCTGAGTGAATTTCGGATAAATTCGCTAATAATTGCACCTTCACGCATTAACGGATAGATTCTTTGAATACCATTATTGATTGCAGTATCAACAACCCATTCAGCAAACACGCTTAAAAACGGGCCAATAACCGTAGCTCCAAATTCAAACCAAAATCTCTTTCCTGCTTCAAACTCACCAGACAGCTGACCAGCCAATTTCCTCAAAAAGAACATCTCCGGAAGCAAGGCGCTGCGACGATAACGTTCCAATTCAAAAGCACTACCCGTATCCTGACGGCTTTTATAATGAATAGCCCGCATCCCACACTTTAACGCATTTACAACATCAGTATGATAATTATCACCAATATGTATCATCTCTGAAGGTGAGATATGGGAGTATTTATCTAATAATACTTGATAAAGACCTTTGTTCCACTTACTCACCAAATATTGACTGGAAATGATGATATCATCCAAAATAGCACAATCAAATCCTACGGAGGCCAGTAGATCTTCCACTTGCTCGCGGAATAAATACATATCAGAGAGGAGGACCACAGGAATTCCTTTTTCATGATAATACCGCAACAAAGAAGCAATACTCGGATTCAGGAATAAACATTTTTTCTCTATATTAAGCTCCAATTCCAACAATTCTTCCTTAGTGACACTTTCAAAAGGCATCTGGTCATAGATTTCATAAAGATTGGCTTCAAAAGTACCTTGCTCTTTTTCCTTTATTACCTGTGCTTTTTTCTCTGCTCTAATCCGAAGCTCCTTAAATTCTTCCGGTTCAATATTTTTTAATAACCCTTTTTCCTTGGCTTCCCGTCCCAATACTAAAAAAAGATCGTGTGGAGTTACTGTTGTCCTAAAGATTAACGTATCAAATATATCACAGCTGACTAACTTGACCTCTTCGTTATCAAGCTGCAATAAATAAATATCTTGTTTCCATAACATCTCTGGAGACGTCATGATTACCTCCACTTTCAATTTTCGCTGCTAAAAAGTTCTCTAATTCACTGCTGCCTCATCCACCAGGGCTGCCAAGGAAATAATCTTGCACTTTATCTCTTTTTGCTTTAAAAAATCTTTTATTGTTACAAAATCAAAAACCGGGCTAACGACTACCGCATCTACCGCGTTCTCTTTCTCATAATCGGAAAAATGCAGCAGATCCATTACCTGTATTTTATGTTCGCAATACTCAACATAAGTGGTTTCAAATACTCCCTGATTGATAAAACAATGGACCATCACCGAAGTCTGTTGCAACTCTCCCCAAAGATTCTTCCCCAACTCGCCTGCTCCGTAAATCGCAATCTTCCGATATCCTTGCCTCAGTAATACTTCGCTCAAATTTTTGTTTCTTTGTTTGATACGAAGCCATTTGTTCAAAACCTGATAATATTGGTTTAACCGATCCGTAACCAAATTATTGTCAACATTAGCCTGACTCGTAAGAGCATTCTTAACCGAATCTTCCTGAAACTGAGCAATAAGATCTTCAATATTCCGACGTTCAATCATACTAAACCGGTCATCATTAAAAAATTTAGCGAGACTATCAGAAATCTCAGTTAACTGATCATGATTGGCCAAACGCTGTGAAAAATAAAACAGATGAATCATCGGCTCCTGCATCACTGCCCATTTGGTCAGTGATTCCCGTTGGCATACATTATGAATCAATAACTCATCAAACGTATTTTCTGCAGGATTAAGCTTAAGCCAAAGGTCTTTCGGGGAATAAATGCACCCAATTGAATAATGAATATCCAGCGATATTTCTTTATCAGGTTGATTAGCAGTCAAAGCAATGAAGTTTTCCGGAGTTACAGAAGTCCAACTATGAATCCAACGGGCTAAATAAGGATACTGCCACACAGTACCGCACATTCCTTGATCAATCTCACCAGGTTGAACAATCCTTTCCCTGTTACATCCGGCTACACTTGGGTAATTCATGATTTGCCGGTATTCTTCGTTTTTACCGGCAAGCTCAACTAACTCACCAAATCCCCAACAATTGTTATTAAGTAACCCGGTTATAAAACCAAGGTTCTGATTGTTCATTTTAACTTTTTCTTCATAACATTGCGCCAACCTGGTTAGCCAACCTCTTTTTAACGGAATCACATCATCGTCAATTTTGCAGATACGATCAACATCATGTAATAATGGCAAATTACGGATAACCTCCTGTAATGCAAACAAGGGTTTTTGACCGTAGGACAGAGGCCTTATCACGGAACGTAATGCCGGTTTCGTTGCTGCCCATCTCCTTGCGACGATCTCTACTTTTGAAGCGGCTATTGAATTAGCTCCATTTAAAATGACAACAATCGGCACCTCTTCTTCAACAGTATGCTCCAAAGCTAACAAGGTCAACTGCAAACTTTCAAAATCGTAAGATGCCAGTACAACAATAGCTTGTTTTTCCATAAATGACTCAGCTCCTATACATAACGAATGGAATTAAACAATCATCGGATTTCCAAAACTAATAATTCATAAAAAACTTAAATCCATTCCAAAAATGGTGATTTTCCATAAATCCCATTTGCAGAAGATCTTCAGCAATTTCCTGGTAATATTGACTTGCCACCACAATAACCAATTGTTCCGGATCTTCGGTAGCCAAGCACCGTGGATCTTTTATCAAAACCTGACGATAGGATTGGCCCCACTTTTTCGAATCATTGTCCACATAATAAGCCGGTTCTTTGATATATTGGCTGATAAACTCACTTGCTGATCCCGTCCCGAAAATCACTAACTTTTTGTCCCGAATACGTTTCAGCATAGAAAAAAAGTAACCAAAATCCCTTCGGTTTGAGGCAATTTGCAACGCTTCATAATTTCCAAGTAAAGTGATTTGTCCCTCAATCAAAATATTCATTGTTCCATCAAAAACAGGTATCTCATAACAGGGCTGACAGCCGATAAACAGGTCGTTCTCCCCTTTTTTCCAGACATTAACCGGATGCAAGGTTATGGGATTCGAATTTATTTCAGCCCGGGTTATTTTAATTTGAGCATTTAGTTCCAAAGTCGGTTTCCAATAGATCCTCTTTACCTCAGACCCATCGACCTCAAGACCTGTCTGTAAAGAAAACCATCCATCCTCCGACTGGTACAAATCGCCCTTCACCACTTGCAAATTACCGTACTTATCAAGAAGCTCAAAGCTATACAGCGTCTTCTTCCTAAACGACTTCCCTTTCGGACCTTCAGCATTACCTCTGTTGCTAAAAATATCCGGACGGTTTTGAGCAAAGTAATGATAGTGATATAAATAGATCTCCGTCTCCGACGGCCTGGAAAGTCTCCAATGATAATACTCTTTATCGAAGAGAAGTGAATAAGGGATTAGATATCCAAACACCAAAAAATTAAGCCGCTCCCTGATCTCTCTCACATCATCCAAATTACTTAACATTTTAAATGAAGCTTCACCAAAAACTGTTACTTTCTTACCAAGCAAAGCAGCTTCCAATGCGGTACTCGAATTGATCGTAACAATCTGCCGGCATTTTTTGATAAATTGAATGGAATCAACCGATTTATCAACATAACCCAAACGCGAATCATTATAATCAACATATCCACCCGGATGTCTTCGGATCAAAATCCTTCCAGGAAAAAGTTTTTTGGTTAAACGGATTAATTCAAAATTGTTTAACCCGTTACTAAAAGCAATGATGTTCGAATCATCCTCAACCTGAAGCGGAAGGCCCACATCATATTCATTGGTATCCTCTGTCACAATTTGAGCATAGTTTGTTTCGTTCGTAATAAAGGCTAATAATTCTTCTCTTTGCAAAATAGGAATTTTACTCTCCGAATTAGACCTAAGTTCACGTTGAAATCGTTCAAATCGCTTTTGTGCTTCCGTATTACCGTTAACCCCTGAAAAATCAAAATAAGCGGTATGAAAAAAATACGGTTTGCGAAGCCCCCCAATTTCATTGTGAATTACCGGAATATTAAATTTTTGGGCCACATAACCCAAACTCGGAACATTACACCAGGTTAAAATAGCATCAATGGATTTGTGTCGCCTGAAAATATCCTCCATGATCTCGGTCAGCTTATTTTCTAACTCCGGAACCCTTTTGGTCAAAAAGACTTTCCAAACCTTATTATTCGATAAATATTCTGCTTCTAAGCGTCGGAATTCACTGCTCTTAATGATATATTTTTCTGCACGCTCAACCACATCGTCTTCCGGAATCTGATACTCATGATAAACTTGATTATTCGGCATAAATTCCCAACGAGCTGGTTCCTGCTGCAACAATAACGAAGGTTTGATGAAATAATTTTCGTTTCCGATGAATACTATTTCATTCAGATTAAAATGAGTCAACTGTTTATAAAAAACCCATAGATAAGCCGAATCCACATATTTAGCTTGATATGGAAGCAGAAATGAAACAAACATAATATCCTCCTTCCTCTAACCTACAGTCGATAATGAGAAACTTGCATTAACTAGTTTTGCAAAAGAGCAAGCCTCTGACGGGCTGTACCATGGCCGGGTATATATTTCAAGCAACGCTGGTAATATCTCTTAATCTCTTTTCGATCAGCATTTAGTTGCTCCATACAGAAAGCCAAATGAAAGTAAAGCGAACCCTTAACGGGACTGTCCAACCTTTTAACGTTTTCAGCCGCTTTGTTCAAATAAATCAGGGCCTTCTCATATTCGAATAACTTCTCATATGCCGAACCAATATAAAAATAACGGGTAAAACAGTAGGGAGAAAGCTCGAACCAATCATCATTGAGCAAAATCGCGATGCTCTCCTCATATCGTCCTTCTCGAAAGAGTTCTAAGGCTTTTTCGTAAAATAATTGCTTCTTTTGCTCGTTATAACCACTAACCTCCACTACCATCCGGACAAAATTACGCTGCACCGTTTGCAACTCGCTTAATCTTTGGTCAATTTGCTGAATGATCGCATCACGATTTACCAAAACATCCTGCAGTCTTTCCGCAAAGTCTTCCAGATAGGACGAAGCTTCCAATTCAATGTTGTATTTCTCCAACCCAAACAGTTTCAATGCACCCCTGTTCTTATGATGGTAATAATCACCATAAGCCAAACTGATTACCGGTACCTTTTCTCCCAAAGCAAAGATAATTGGATGGTGTTTTAAGGTGATACACAGTTTACTCCTTCCAATAACCGCCCGGATCTCTTTAAAACCATAATTATATTTCAAAACATAAAGATTACTTCGCGGGTACTTTTTAACAAAGTCAGCAGTAGCTTCTTCATCACTTTTAACCATGGGGATCAATAAAAGCGGCAAATCGCTCCTCTCCGTCACGACACGGACAAGCTGATCAAAACGTTCCAGTAAATAATTCTTGTCAAAAGACTTGTTCTCTTTCCAGTAATGGATATGAAGACAGATAAAACCCTTCTCAATCTGCTCTAACGTTAACCCGGAATTAAACAATAACCTGTTTACAGCTTGTTCATCGCGAAGTTTCTCGCAAAACAACGCATCGTCATGGGTCACAAAGATATGGTTACCGGATAAACCGATCTCCTTTAAAGCCGTTAACGATCTCTCCGGATCCCGAACCGTAATTAGATCAGCTTTACCCAAACCCCATCTGGCAATTTTACGATTAAAATGATTACCCCAAACGCCAATTGTCTGGCCTGACAGGCAGACCGGTATTTTAAATACTTTGGCAACGGCGATTGTTACACAGCCGTCCCATAGCCGCGACAACGTCTTCCCGGTTAAGTAACCTCCGCCGCAATAATAAATCAGACTGCTGGTTTTAATCTCCTCAAGTAGACTTGCTTTCTTCGCATTTAAAAAAAGGGTGGGAAGATTAGCACGTACCAAATAGGCGTTAAGATAGATAAGCAAAGATGTCAACCAAAACTTGATTTTACTGTAACAATTGGGTAACCAATAATAATCAGCAATATCCGTATCATAAAACGCCTTGCGCGGGGCAGGCCCTACTAAAGGATGATTATGTTCCGAATAGGTATGATGTTCGTCGGGAGTTAGTACTTTAACTAATGCATCGGGAAACTCTTCTTTAAGCAGCTTTAATGTTGTACTTAACTGTGCCTCGTCACCGGTATTTCCATAACCGTAACCGCCTAATACCAAGATCTTTTGAAACGGCTTGGAACAATAATTTGATTTAAAGTTTATCGTTTTCTGATAAATTGTCCGGAGTTTTTCCACCATCTTTCTCTGTCCATCCAGATAATCAATAACCATAAAAAGTATCTTTCTGGAAATCCGGTAACCCAAATAGCGATATAAAATCTTTGAAACTGAACTGAAAAACTTATATCTGGCAAAATGACTCCTTAGATTTCTGCTTGACCAAAACGGTTCCCGCAAACGATATACGGCCAAAATTTGTTTATATTCTACTGTCCCATACTGGGATTGCTGAACCTGAGCTTTCTCTAAATATTCAAACTGGAGTTCCGGTATCTTTCTAACCCATTCCAGCAATTTTGCATTACGAATTACAACAATACTCTTGCCTAATGGGTCCTCTGCCCATTTGCCCCAAGCGTCCTTAACCGTAATATCTGCTGCATATCCCCAAAAATCGGCACAATAATGACATCCGTTCAACGCAAAAAAATAGTTACGCCACGTCTTTGTAAACAACGATTCAAAACGATTGACTTTAGCTAAATCCTTTTGACCGGAAAAAAAGTGGTTGTTAAAATTATTAGCATCCGGAATATGATCTTTATTCCGTAAATTAACTTTAAACTTTTGATTCTTTTCAATCCCCAACGACTCCGCCAAAAAATCGATGAATTGACCATTAACATTATGACTGCAAGCCAATGCGATGGTATAAATGGTATTCCCTTGATAATCAGGATGGTTCGTAAATACTTCGGTCATCGCTTTAATAACGCACGGCACACCGATGAACAGTATTTTCTGTTTCAGTTTTCGAAATCTCAAAAGGATCTCCGAATATTCAATTGGAAAATAAAATGAGCTCCGCTTGGCATCAATTTCCTCTGGGGTTTCACTGACGGAAGCCTGATAATGAATTTCTCCAACAGTACTTTCCCGATATTCAGCATGAATTACGCAGTCAACCTGCTTCGTTCGTAAAAGCCATTTAGCTAACGCGCTGGTAAAACCTCCTGAAGCACTTTTGATCCGTAACGCCGGATCAAGCTCCCATGCTAACAAAAACGTGGCCTCTTTTAGGCCAAATTCTTCTCCGCTTTTATAAATTCTCTCAGCCGCAGAGGTTAATTTGTCCCAAGCCAAAGGACAATACTTACTGCACAACGAACATCCGTTGCACTTTTTTGAGGTAATAAACGGTCTGAATTCCTTATCTTCCACATATTTAATCGTAATGGCACCAGTTGGGCATACTGTTTTACAAATACCGCATCCAATACACAACCTCCGTTTTAAGGTGGTCTGTTGAACCGTTAATCCCAAAGATATCACTCCATTACTGATCTCAATTCGGTTATAATCTTTCTTTTAATCAACAAAATCAACTCAAAATCTCATTCAATCTTATCGGTAATTCGTTTGACTTTCGTTACAGGAATTTTCCGGCTTGAAGGCATCTTCGTCCTTAACGGTGGGAGTTTGAAGGGTTCATCAATTTCCCTGTGTTGAAAAATTAATTCGTGAAAGAGTCAGTTTTTTATTCCTTTGAATTGAAAAAGTAAAGTAGACACCCGGGCCGGAACAGTGGGCCAACAGAAAAGCATACAAAATTGAATTATAAAAATAAAAACGCTGTAGTAATCTCTTTTTGCCACAGCGTTTTGAAGCCCTCTGAATTTGAAAAATTATAGATTATTATTAAAATATTTGTTCAATCATAAATCACAACATTATTATTGAACTGAAAAATCCCGGTTAAGTCCACATGACCCGCTAACGACTCTACCTCCTGACCCTCAACCAAAAACTTGACCTTCGCAATCTCCGGCAGTTTGGTCAGTGTATTGACAATCGAATAAACTGCCAATAATTCTCCTTCCGCGCCAACATTTAACTCACAAGCTTTTTTATTGAGATTGACAGTCGCCAATCCGTTTTTAACTTCTAAACCCAATACTTTCGTACCTTCAGGGAAGACCGGCAATGAGTTCGAGTTTGAGTCCGAATCCAACGAAACTCGTTCAAGCAAGGCTTCCAGCATTGTTAACGGTTTATTTGAACTGGCTTTAACCGTTATTGCCTGTGGCTTTAAATAAAACCGCTTCGGAGTTGCCTTAATAAAAAACAGGGTTACTGTTTCAGTTCTCTGTTTGGCAAACAACTCTTGATTAGCTTCGGTTAACTCTTCAATCTGTTGGTGCAGAGTGAGTATTTCCTGTTGTTGTCTGGATAAACTTTTCATGCTGATTATTAAGCCGCTTAACAAGACTAATAATAAGATTGTCAATATTGCGAGATACAGATTGGGAGCCGCTAACTTTTTCATAAAGTTTACTCCTTAAAATTGGTATTCTACTCCGATCCGGTACTTGGTCTCTTTGTCATAAAGACTGTTGATATTTAAAACTATGGCAGTCTGTTCATTCAGACGATAACTCAAGTCATAATCATGGAAGAAGTCGCCTTTAATATTTAAGACTGGCCGTAAACTGATCGAATATTTATTAATGTCCCAATTGAAATCCCCTTTTAGGAAAAGCAAGGCCTCATTATCTTCATTGTATTTAAACTCAGGTGACCCAGGACCGGTGTAACCACGAACCCCGGCAAAGATATAATGTCCCGGATACATCTCTACGCGAATTGTCGACTCATAACTGGTACAATCCTTATAATCGTAGTTATAATCAAAAAATCCAACTAATTTAAGGTTGGTCCCAAATGGAATGTCATAAGCAATCCCGCCATATCCAACCGCCTCTTCGGCGTCAAGATTATAATGCAACCCTGCTTTCAAACTGAACTTACTGGAGATCTGATACTCCAACCCAGCCTTAAAAACGTCATCTTCATAAATCGCCGAAAGATCTAATCGGTCGCTTAACTGATAGTTCCCTTTAGCGACACTTTCATTTCCGACCAATACAGTAACTTCTCCTTTATAATCATCTTCTGCCGCTAAAACTGCCGCAGCACTTACCCCAGTTACCAATAAACAGCTCAACAAAGTTATCATCGCAAACTTTACCCCGGTTAATCGCAAATGTCTATCCCCTTCCATCAGTTCTGGTAATATTCTTTAAACGAAACAAAAGTCAAATATGTTCCATTAATTTATAGCAATTGATTATGCAACCAACATTTTTATACTTTTCGCGATAAATGTAATTTTTCCTGTTGGCTTCTGTAAAGTAATCTCTTGAAAAGTTGTTATAATTTAGCTGGAAAAAACGGTTTCCAAAAGCACTACCTGTCCGGATACAGTATCAACCTCAACCATTATGCCTTGGGGGACTGTCCATTGTTCACCAAGATGACCAATCGGATAGCCGTAAGCTATTGGAATCTTCAAACCACTCAACCTTTCTTCAAAAACAGCGATTAAATCCGCTTCGCTCTCACCGGCAACCGGTACACTGCGTCCAATGAGAATCGCCGCCGGAACGGTAAACTGCCGGCAAAGCAACAGCTGGGTTAAGAGCCGATCAACCCGGTAACATGATTCGCCGACTTCTTCCAGAAACAGGACTGTATTGTTTAAATCCGGAAAATAATCACTCCCAATCAAAGAGACTAAAGTTGCCAAATTGCCACCTAACAATGTCCCTTGCGCGGTCCCCGGATTGACCGTGTCAAGATGGCTTTTTAACGGATCCGTCCACTCAAACTGACCGGTTAAATTACCGGAAAGCATTTTGATGGCTTGAGTCCTGGAAAATTCACTCTTTAAGGTTGTCAATACCGGACCATGAAAACTGACCAGCTTCAATTTGGTCCACAGGGCAAGTTGGAGGGTGGTTATATCACTAAAACCAATCAGGAGTTTTGGTGTTTGACGCCCGATCAGGGAGAAATCCAAGTCAGCAAGCAGTCGTAAACAACCATACCCTCCTCGCAGGCACCAAATTGCGTCAATATTTTGATCAAGCCACATCTGTTCCAGATCCGTCTTCCGCAAGGTATCGGTCCCGGCTAAGTAGCCACAATGTTGCGCCTGAGTACTCTGTCCCAAAACAACCTGATAACCTAAACGTTTGAGGATGTCAAGCAATTCAGCGAGATTTTGATTTGCCTTTAAGGGGCTTGCCGGCGCGACAACTCCAATTGTCGCACCTGCAGTTAACACCTTCGGTTTAATTTTTTTCATCAAATAAATCATCCTTTTTTGTTTATCTCAAGCAATTTTGTAAATAATACTTATTAAACTGTTAATCTTCTGGAGGGTTATTTGATGGGCTTCTTAAAGCGATTATTCAAACTGGGCTCGCGCAAACATTTTTCATTGACTGATGATTCGGTTAAGCGACCCAAAATTGAACCCGAACAACCCGGCGAAGAGTTATCCAAAAATATCAAGAAAAATCGTGCCTGCCTTGAAGAGCTTTTTCATCTCCCGCTTAATAAAGATATCGTTATTCGTGAATTTCGAATTGAAAGTTTAAAGAAAGATGCCTTCATTATATATATAGATGGGCTTTCGGATCGCAATACCCAAAATTTTGCGATCTTACAACCTTTAATGATCTTAAGCAAGTCCGAATCCGCTCCCAGCGAACCGCTTCTGACCGCTTATGAACGAATGGTGCCTGGCCAACAGGTGGAACGTACTAGAAAACTGGCTGATGTCATCAACGGTATCCTTGAAGGATCTACAGCACTCTTCATTGATGACTCGGCCGAGGCACTAATCATTGAAACTAAGGGTTGGGAACACCGTGGTATTGAACGCCCAACCAATGAACCGGTAATCAGGGGTCCGCAGGAAGCCTTCAACGAAAACTTCCGTGACAACACTTCAAGTGTCCGCCGATATGTTAAAGATCCCAATCTGATTACGGAAATTCTGCGCGTTGGCAAACGGAGCCAAACTCTCGTTGCAATAATGTACATCAAAGATATTGCCAACCCAAAACTGGTTGCGGAAGTCAAATATCGGATCCAAAGCATCGCTGAAGCTACTGATTTTATCTCGGAGTCAGGCGCATTAGAAGAGTTTTTGGAAGACCATCCGCAGTCAATCATCCCGCAGATGCTATCAACCGAGCGACCCGATCGGCTCGCCGCCCATTTAACAGAAGGGTATGTCGGGATCGTCATGGCCAACAGCCCCTATTCGCTGGTTGTACCAACAACCTATTCAATCTTTGTCCATGCAGCTGAAGATTATTATTTACGCTGGCCCTTTGGTAACTTTCTTAGGTTTATTCGATCTATGGCGATCTTTATTGCACTCCTGTTACCGGCAAGTTATATAGCTGTTGTTAATTTTCACCAGGAGATGATCCCTACCAATTTGATGCTGGCAATGACCGCGGCCCGCGAAGCAGTACCGTTTCCAGCGATTATCGAAATTCTGTTTATGGAGTTCTCTTTTGAATTAATTCGCGAAGCTGG
>Ga0209409_1002015_pt1 | contig 16003 bp, 11 predicted proteins | sample AD_JPNMR1_MetaG_FD_184424 | JGI IMG/M metagenome (GOLD analysis project Ga0209409, IMG submission 184424) | Active sludge microbial communities of municipal wastewater-treating anaerobic digesters from Japan - AD_JPNMR1_MetaG (SPAdes) (version 2) | ecosystem: Engineered > Bioreactor > Anaerobic...
ATATGATATAATAGATTTGTAGATGAAAAAAATAAACAAGAAAAAAACAATTGACAAAAATAGTTCTATGTAGTATAATAATTATGAAGTTAATATTTGTGGGGGTGTAGCTCAAAGGGAGAGCGGTGGTCTCTAAAATCACTTGTTGTGGGTTCGAGTCCCATCACCTCCACCAAAAAGTAACAACAGGACTATCCAATGAATATGATTCTTAATAAGTATTGGATTAGGAGAGATGGCCGAGTGGTCGAAGGCGCTTGCCTGCTAAGCAAGTGTGGAGGTAACTCCACCGAGGGTTCGAATCCCTCTCTCTCCGCCAGAAAGTAACACAAAATTAAGAAAAAGTTAAAATAAGTGGGGGTGTAACTCAATTAGGGAGAGTGGTGGACTTTAAATCCACAAGTTGGGGGTTCGAGTCCCCTCACCTCCACCAGAATAAACATAAAGGAGGTTATTTTTATGAGTATAGTACGTGATATTTTAAAAGAAACAAACGTAACAGAAGAACAAATAAAAGGTTTTGTTGATATTTGGAATGATATTAATAATGTTAATAACAAACAGAAAACTAAAGATGTTTTAATAGGAATTAGAAACATGTTTTATCGTTTGAGAGATAAAGATATAAGAAGTGGAATGATTGAAGTATTTGATGAAAACAATAATATAATGTTTGTAGTATTTTCATATAACAAAGAAAATGATGAATGGTTTGTAAGAGAAATTATAACAAATGGAAAAAGGTTTGTTGGTGATGATGTAGATGAAATTATAAATTCATCATCAACAATAAAGGTTATTTTATCTGTAATTAATGATATTGATTTAAACGTTGTTGATAGTGAGATAGAGAAAATAAATAATAAATTAAAGGAAATAGATGAATTTTTTCATATCGATATTGATGAATTTGAAGAACATATATTTACAATATATCCAAATATTAAGAATTTATATGATAAACGTAATATATTTTCTGATTTATTTAAAAGATATAATATTGATAGTATTAAATATTTACGATTACCAGATTTTTTGAAAGTATTAGTAGAAAACATTGATACGTATTGATGAAAAATATATAAAAAATATACTTGACAAGTTAAAAACTATATGATATAATAAATTTGTAGATGTAGAAGAAAATATACAAAAAAACAAACAGAAAAAATAAAAAGATACTTGACAAGATTCAAAAATTGTAGTATAATAGTTATGAAGTTAATAAATGTGGGGGTGTAACTCAACTGGGAGAGTGGTGGACTTTAAATCCACAAGTTGGGGGTTCGAGTCCCCTCACCTCCACCAGAAAGTAACATATGGAAAGTAACAAAAAATACAAAAGAGGAGGTAATATGTATGAGTAAAGAAAAAGTTTTTAATGTTCAGTTATATGATAAAAATTTTAAATATAATTACGATGTAATGAATGAAATAGTAAATAATTTAATTTTTTCATCACCTTCAAAATTAACTGTAGAAACAAAATATAAAGAATTGACTGATGGAAATGTGTTGGATATTATAGAAAGTATTGACGATGTTATAGATTATTTCAGAAACGAAGATAGTTGGAAAATAGTTGGAAATAAACATTCTTTAGACAAAGAATATAGTGATAAAAAATATGGTGATATATATATTAGATTAGAACATATAAATGATGAAAATGAAGATGATACAAAATTTTTATATGATGAAGGAATTTTAACATATAGTGAAGATACTGAATCGTACGTTGATAAGAATGATAATTGGATATATTTAGATTGTGTTAAAGTTCTTGTTTTTAAGAAAGATAAAGATAATAATTTTGAACTTATTAGTAAATCATATATATATTCAATATTCTGTGTTATATTTGAAAACACAGATAAAGAATTAGTTGATTTGAAATTAAAATATGAATTAGGAATAAGAGATAATATATTAACACATATATTAGAACAATATAAATTTGATGATATGGAAAATTATATGGAAAATTTATCTGAACTTCTTAATAATATTGTTCTATCTTTAGATATTAGTAAAACAATTGTATATAAATATGAAAAAATTAAAGAAGAACTAAAACTTGATAGTAATGGTACAAATGTTAGTGTTGAATTGACAGATTATTCAGATCAAAAAAATAATATTGATAACAAGTATTTAGAAACAATATATTTACGTAATTCAGAATTTTTGAGTTTTATAGAAAAAATTAAAAAAAGTGATTGACATCAATTTATATGTTAAAATTAAATAGAAGTTAAATGGAAGGGTGATTAAATCCTCTCGGAGAGGTGAGATAACAAAAGGTTATCTCGGTAGTAGGTTCGACTCCTACCCCTTCCGCCAGAAAGTAACAAAAAGTTAAGAAAAAGTTAATATTTATGGGGGTGTAGCTCAACTGGGAGAGCGGCGGACTTTAAATCCGTAGGTTGTGGGTTCAAGCCCCATCACCTCCACCAGAATGTAATAAAAAAACTAAAACACAACTAAAAAATAAGAGGTGGTATGTATGATGATGTCTTTTTCAAAAATTACGAAGAAAGTTACGGATTTTGTTTTGAAAAATTTTTACAATTGTGATAATGTTGACGATAGTAACACTGTTGTTATTAAAAGAATCGATTTTAGTGACAATATATCAGTGAGTAAACAAGATATATTGAATTTAATTACAAATTCTATAAACGGTTATGATACTTTTAGTTTTAATGTTTCAATACCGTTTGATGTATTTGACGTTGTAGATAATGATGATGTTTTTAAGATGGATACATGTAAAGTAACAATAAATAGTATTGATGTAATATTTTTGATAAATAATAATATGTTAATATACGCTGTAAAAGTAAAACATAATACTACTAAAACAAATTCAAAACTAAGTTCGGATTTGGTAGAATTTCTAACAAATTTAGAGGAAAACATACATCATTACAAGTTAAATGAATATATATATATTAATTCTGATATATTTAATTCTAACATATTAAAAAAACAATTAAGTATATTAGAAATTGAAGAAGAAACATTGTCAATGTCACCAAAGTTATTAATAGAATGAATGGAGGAGGATTTGAATGATGAAAAGTTAAGAAGATGTAGTAAACACACAATACGATTTGTTTTTAGAAATAATAAACAAACGAAATTTAGTTGAAAAACACAAAGACTCATTGATTGATTACATGTTATCAATTCAGGTGTTATAAATTTATGACGAATTGTTTGAAATGATAGAATAATTTGAAAACATCAGTATTCAAGATCAAGATAACAAGAATAGATATGAATAAATGATAGAATCAGTTGATGTTGTACATTTTGTAGTACAAACATAGATTTTATAAACATTAAAATATTACAATCTCTATGATGGTACTTATAATTCAATTGTAGAATAAAAACCTAAAGTAGTTACAAGAATTAAAAAATCGTTACCATTTGATGAACTTCAGAAAATAGAAAGTGAACAAACTTTTGAATATAAAGAAGATTTGTTAGTATTTAAAGAAAGAATGTTAAAATATTTAAACAATATATTAAGAAATATTTCATAATCTTGGAAGTATTGGAAAACTTAAAAGGTTTTAACAGATGAACAATACACAGAAATAATTTAGATGTGTAGTTTAATGTTAAAGTATATTTGGTAACAGTAAAAATCGTTATGTTTAGAGAAACAAGTACACGAATATTTCTTTGAAAAATAGGACGAAAACTTCAATCGTCAATAAAATGGTTATTGATTATTAGAGGAGGGGTAGATGATATGTTAAGATGGTCAGATATTAGGAATGTAGATGATTTAGTTTTTGATGTTTAGAGACGTACAGTAACATATGAAGGTTAGTAGAAGAAAATAACCGATTTGATAAACGAATTGAAGTAAGATGAATCGAATCAATAAAAATCGTTTCTTAAAAAATTTGTACAGAGGTTGATTCTTGAATTAAGACTTAATTAGTTGAATGGATATGATATTCATAATTATTTAAAAAAAGTTGGTTTAACAGATGATGACTATGTTTAAATTAAGAATTGATATTTGATTGAAAAAAGTAGAAAGGAAGTGATATAATGTAAAATTACGGTGGATACAATAACTACAGAAAACCACAAACACAAAATAATTATAACAATTATAATAACAGACAAAACAATGAAAATGATGTTGATGAAGAATAACCACCACAATACAATCAATATAATAGACAAAATCAGAATTATAATAAAAACAAATATTAACAAAAGAGTAATAATACCAGTAACAGTAACAAATTGTATTTTAAAGTACCATTTGTACGTCCATTATTGAAAATAAACTTTGTGAATGATGGATATTTTTATAGGATGGAAGGTTTTAAAACACAGACACCTTATAAATTCGATGAAAATCCACAATTTATATCTTAGATGTATAAACAAGACTTTTAAATATTTTTATTTTAATTAAGAGATGTATAATTTGAATTGAAAGAAAGATATTCATTTCAATATGTAAATATATCATCACAAGACCAAAATACAAATACATATATTACAGATATTATGTTAAATAATGGAGGTGATAATAAAGAACAATAAATTAAAATTGTATTTAGACAATAAAGTAATAAAGAAAATATGTTTGAATTTGATCTAACTTTACCTGAATAAAAATAAATGTTATATTTTATGACAATTATATTAAGAAAAACAGATGGAAATATTTAAATTACATTGTGAATATCCAACAATATAATATTAAAATAAATAGATCAAAAAACATATTTCATTATTATATTATAATATAAGGGGGTTAAATACCCCCTTTTATTTTAAATTATTCAAAATTACATATTGACAAAATAATAATATGTAGTATAATAGATATGGAAATAAATCATATCACAAAAAGGTGGTGATTATTAATATGGGTAAAAGGGGTAGACCTAAAGGAAGTAAGAATAAAACAAGAACGAGAGAAGTACAGGTACAAAGAACAAAAAAAGAAAGAAAAAGAAAAAGTATAGTAACAACACAAACAACAGAAACACAGATACAACAACCACAAATACAGATACGTAGAAAAAAAGAATTGTGGTTTAAATTTGTGTCAAAACAGGATACATTCATAGATTCAGAAACACATGTTACATGTGGTGTTATATATCCTTTAAACGGTAATACTTTGTTTCAAGATATAGTTGAAACATACAAATTAAATGATCATGAAACCGAAATTGTTAAAGAATTATTTACTTATTTAAGTAGTATTAAATCAACAGTGTATTCTTATAGTGAATATATTTCTTTTGTTCAAGAAATAGACAATCTAATAAATAAGATAAATAGTAGTTCGTTATTGTTTCGTATTACAAAAACGTTAGACGAAGATTTAGACATGGGTACAACAAAAATAGTCAACTATAAATACATTATAAAGACAAAGAGTATAGATATAGATGGTAATGAAAATAATAACAAAAAGAAAAAAGTAAGTAATAACACAAATACAGAAGGAAAAAAACGTGGACGACCAAGAAAAAACAATAATAATAATGAGGAGGTATTAGTATTATGATAATTAAAATGATAGAAGAAAACAAAACATGTAATAAACTGAATTTTCTTAATATTTTTTATACACCATTATCTATAGAGATAATGAAAAGTTCGTCATACAGAGTCTCTAATAATGAAAATGATAATACAGTAGACAATTTATATAACATTTTAAATATTATGTTAAATACCGATATTGAAGATACTATATATGAGACACTTTTAGAAAAAATCAGGTTATATAATTCTGATGTAGAAATAGACAAACATATAACAAAAGATGATGAAACATCAGTTGATTATTCATTTATGATAAATAATATAAAAATTTCTTTGAGTTTAATATATAGAACAATAAATCAGATTGATCCAAAATATCAAAAAAATATATATCAAAATTTTGTGTATTTAACTCAAGGTAAGATAACATATAATGAGAAAACATATTCATTTAGAAATTTAATTAATACTATATTTTATAATACAACCGTAGATAATAAAAACATTACATGGAAGTCAATGGTTGTTTCTAATCGTTCATTGTTCTATATGATAAAAGATATTATTAGAAATAATAATATTGAGTTTTCAAATACGGATGAACACGAATTATCAAATAAACTAAGACCATTTTTTGAAACAATTAACAATATGATTTCTAAAATATTTGATTTAGATGACATAATATTCAAGTCTAATAGAAAAAACAGAAAAACAGATATGAAACAAGAAATAGAAGTTACAATATATCCAAATGGAAGTAGTGTTGATTCTCTAAGACCTGTAAAAGATATGGTTAAATTAGAATATAATTTATTGGGCATAAAATATTCAGAACGTTCAGATTCTATGTATATATTTAGAAACGAAAATGATAAAACAGATATTAATATACTTGACTATTTCAAAAAGTATGGTAGAATAAGATATGTAACTTTCCATATACGTAAAACTGTATAATGTTTAGAAAAAATCAATGATTGATAATTTTATAATTTACTTCCGCTATCAGAAGTAACTTCCGATAGCGGAAGTAATTTTTTCAAAATAATAATTAATAATAACTAATATTAATATATTAAACTGAAATGTAATATTACAAAATGTTGTATTCAGAGTATAACGATTTGTATTGTTTAAAATATTCTATAACTTAATCCAAAAGGAGGGATTAGTATGTTTAGAAAATCTGGTGTAGTACCAAGTATTAATCTATTACCTATTTTATTTAACACAACGGATAGAACACATGTAAATATGGATACACTATTTTTCGTGTAAAACGATATTGAGTCAGAGAATATATAAATGTAATTATAGTTAATAAGAAACAATTATGACAAACTATTATTGTATGATTATTTGTCTATAATTCAACATTATTTTAGTAATACTACATTTAAAGTATCTTATCAACAGATGAATGAAATGTTGTTGAAGAGTGGATATATTAAAATCAGTGGTGATATTATGATTGATAAGACATAATCATAGTATATAAAAATAATAACAACAATAACACAGACAACAGACGGACGTTCTTGTAGAGAATTGTATTCGTACGAAAAATTGTTACACGTTAATACCACAGTTACGTTTATGATTAATGATGAATAATTAACTACTGTAGAAATACCAACATTTACTGTACAAAACAGTTTAACATATGGGGTAACTTAATATGTTAATAATAATGTATATAAAGACTTATAATTAAATATAACAATAACAGGTAATTATGTTAAAGATATTTATAAATACGTTAGATATCTTATAAAAAGAAACTATTCACAAATATAAGTACGGAATTTATTGAATAGAGAAAGTACAGAATAAAACATTGAACAATTAGTCAAACAAATAAACAGAAAAATATAAAAAGAATATATGTATAATTTATTTAAATGTTTAGATTAAATGATAAATTTGACTAATCTATACAAAGATATAAAACAATTTGTTCATCAATAAGGTATAGAAATATACAAAAGTAATTTATATATTTATTATACACCTTCTACAAAGAACTTTAGGAAAGTAAAGTATATTATAAATTCACTTTATAATAAATATGATAAAAAATAATTAAAAATGAGTAATTCACTATACGAGTTTGAATATGATGATAAAATATAAACACAAATTGACTTAATCAATTTTGTAAGAAGTCATAAGAAAAATACTTTACTATTTAGATTTGATTATCCAAACTATTGATTAAATGAGTGAAGGTGGTGTACTATGGTTGAAAACGTATTACAATAAATAGTTATGTAAAACACGTTGTAAAATAGATAATTAGTAAATGATACACCAATATCATATTCAACGATGAAAAATATACAAGAATTATTGTAAACACTAAGTCTATAACAAGAGAATCAAGAATAGATAAAACAAATCGTTGAAGATAATAAAGGTTCTTATGATGGGTATTATTAACTTAATTTGTAATTGTATGTTTAAATAAAATATCCTGAACAATTCTTAGATGTATTATCACAAGAAAAAGATGTACAGATTAGAGTTTTATAAAACAATCTAATTAATTTAAAAAACTAAATTGAATAAGATATACAATAAAAAAAGGTTGATGATAATTACATTCTAAGATTTATTAATACATAAACAATAAATTTCTTAAAACGGTATTTACAAGAAATAAATTCAGTATACTATTTTAAGAATATAAATACGAAAAGTATACAGTTAACATCAAAGTAAATAACATCGTACGAAAAGATACAAAGTATACATAATATAGTTGATTAAATGGTATCTGAATATATAGAAAGTCAGTTACATTTATCGTAAAAAACAACAATTATAAATCAAAACACAATAAAAGAACAATAACAAGAAATATTAGAATCATAAACATAGAAGTCTTAGTCTTATATATCAACAGGGTTTAATTCAATTGATATGATGTTTAACGGTGGATTTCAACGTGGTAGATTATATTTCATACTTGGAAAAACTGGTGGTGGAAAGTCATAATTTTCTTTATAATTGACTAAAAATATGTTACAAGAAGGTTATAATGTATTATATATAACATTAGAAAATACAATAGAAGAAACAAAATTAAGATTATTTTAAAACATTTCAGGTGTATCACTTGAAACATTTCATACAAACTAAGAAACTGTTTAGAAAAGTTGTTCAGAATTTTTTAATAATCCTAAAACTGGTACTTTAATGATTGATTATTTTCCATAACAATCTATCTCTATAAAAAATATTCAACAGTCTGTATTAGTTAAAAATCAGATGTTGTAATAATAGTAACAAACAAAACAAAATTCAAATACGGTTGATGTAATAATTATAGACTATTTAGACTTATTAAAATAGAAATAGGAAAATGAAAGAGTTAGATTAATAACATTGTAAAGAATATAAAAACAATTGTAACAAGAAATGAATGTTGTTGTTATTACACCATCACAAGTACACAGACAATAATATCGTTCACAAAAAATTGAACTTGATAATGTATCTGAATCGTTTGGAAAGTTATAGGAATAGGACGGTGTATTAATACTTGAACCATTTGAAGATGACGATAAAAAAATTAAAATAAACATCGGTAAAAATAGACATGGAAAATCGGGTTATAGAGTTGTTCTTGATGTTGATTTTAATACGATGAAATTTAAAGATACGGGGATTATAATATCATAAAACGAAATGATTGAAAAAACAGATTAAAAATAATAAGACTAAGACAAAGATTTAATTGATTAATTTTATGGTAATGTTTTATTGTAATGACATTGATTTTTGATTATAATAACAGGAGGTGTTTTTCTATGTATACATTTTATATGTAACTAACGGTCTAAATGTTATTAATAATAATATTTACGTGTGTTTGTGTTTATTATAATATATTTAATCGTGATATTGAAACTTCGGTTAGAAACAAATAAAGAAAACTAATGAAAAGATATTACAGAAAGGAAAAATAATATCGAAAAATAAAACAAAATGATGAGGAGGTAATTGATATGAATGATATTAATGAAGTTAATAATGAAAATAAAAAAATAGTATAAACAAGTAAATCAACAGTAACATTTCTAATTTATGATAATCATGATGAAGATAAATTGTTATTTAAATTTGTTTCTACTATAGATTTATTTGAATTTTCTATAACAAATTCTTATAAGAAATTTAGTATTATACTTCCAACATACGATTAAACATAAATACCAAAATCTTAATATTATAAAATATATATAGGTGATGATTTGTTCTAAGATGGTATATTAACAAAGTTTGAAAAAACAAACGTGTTATATACAAGATTTGGAATGAAACTTACGTTGATAACAGATGATTTTGAAAATGATAAAAACATAAATGAAAAACAATAATTGTTAGGATGAATGAATACCACAAAAGGAGGGTATGATTACTATGAGTATATTAAATGAAACATTGTAGAAAATGAAAAAAGAAAGTGAGTTTAACAGAAACACAGGTGATTAACCACAAACAAAAGGTATACTATCTGAAACAAACATTGATTTAATTAAAGTTTCATCAAAATTTAATTATTCTACAAAGAAACAAGAAGTAAATTTCTACTCATATCTACAGTAGAAACAGATGTTGTATGATAAAATTAAATTTCAAGTTGTATTAGTGTCAAATAATTACGATGTGTTTGTACGAAATCAAAAACTTTCATTTAACTTTTAGAATAATACAACAGTTTAGGAAAAATTTTTCGGTACAATATCACAAGAAATAATAAATTATGATGGACATAGTTCAGATAAGAATTTCTAACTGGATAGAGGTATTAGAGACCGATTTTGGGAAACAAAAAATCGGATAAAGAAACATAATATAGATTAAAAATTAACAATGTTTGATATTAACAAAGTGATGGGAATATTATAGAACAAAAAAGTCTAAACAATTATGATGTTAACATTGTACAAAGATGAATTTTTCTCTTTAATTCAATCACTATAAGAGTAATCACAAAAGAATGGAATATCAAATGATTTATTTTTCATTGAACTTTCAAAACCATTAGAAAGTTATGAAATGATACCTTTAACAACGATAACATGTTATCCTGATGTAGATGAAAATGGACGTTAGATTATGTCTTATAAATAAGATATACAACTTATACCATACAATGAATTTAAGACAAAATATTTGAATGAAAATATAGAAAACAAATATAACGAACTTAAAAATATATATGACAAATTTATGTATGAAGTTAAAAAAGAAGAAACAGAATAAGAAATAAACAGAATATTTGAAAAAATTGAAAGTATTTAAACAATGAAAAATGTAGAACAAGAAAGTAATATACTAACTAATATTAGTAATACTATTAATACACCAACAATAACTACAACAGATACAAACACAAATGATATAGAAGATGAATTTTTGTAACTTATAAACTAAAACAAAAATGATGATAACTAACTAAATGTGGATGACATTCTGAATGATATTAATGGTAATTCTGATTCTGATGATATACCTTTTTGATTACTTAACATAAAATGATACAGAAAGGGATGTGATTTTATGTCTACCGTAAGAGAAAATATTTATAAATTAAAAGAAAAAATAACATAGAAGGGAGATGATAGTAAATCTATTATTGTATTATTTGACCATATGAATGTGTTTTTAACAATTTTCAAATAGATTTAACACAAACATCAAATATAAAATGAATAACCTGATGAATAAGAATAAAAAGAAATTTAGACATAGTATTAGTCATATATATTTAGATTAATGTAAGAAATAGAATATGTTTTTCCACAATAAACATTTATAATTATGAACGAAAAACACAAATCAAAAAATTTAGTTAATGTTTATGAAAATTATAAATAAAACAGAATGATAGACGTAGAAACGTTAACACTTGATGAACAAATAAAATTCATGAACGAAAAAGAATTATTAAAATTATCTAAAAAATTAATAAAAGATTATGTATTTCCTAAACTGAATACATTACCAAATGTGTTTTAGATTAATACAGAATTTGAAGAAGGTGACTTTTTAATTTAGTCAATTATACATTATACATCTAAATTATCAAATAATACGTTAAATTATTTGATAATATCATAGGATGGTGATTATCAATTACTTCTCAACGATAATGTATACATTTATCATGTGAGAAGAAAGGAAGTATTAAATATAGATGAAATAAGTGAAGAACTAATAACGAAAAAACTTGGTGTAGAATAACTGTCAAAATAAATTTAGAACACTAACAGTATTATACCCGACAGTATTATACCCGACAGTATAAATTACATCATGTTAAATAACTGGATAAAGATATTAAAAGGTGATAGAGGAGATAATATTCCTGATGTATTGTATTCAATTCAACAATAAACAATGACAACTAATAGAACACTGAAATAAATATTTACAAACTATCAAAATATTGTTAAATTATTTGAACTTGATAATATATATAATACGTAGTCTATGATAACAGAAATAGATGAACAGTTTAATATAACTGTGGAATAACTGTAAAATACTATATAACAAACAGTAAAACATTAGGATAAAAATTCAATAATAGAAACCATTAAAAGTAATATTGAACGTAATTATTTGTTAATTAATGTTAGATCAAAAAAATAATTATTTAATTAGTTACAATTAAATACGTTAAACAAAATGATTGACCCAATTAAAAAGGTGAATGAATATATAGAAATAAAAGAAAAATCAAAATCGGATGAAAACATCGATATAATATCTTTGTTCATAGACGATATAGATAATGTAATACAAACCGATCCATTTTATAAGTATTTTGTGTATTTGTCTTTCTTTATAATAAACCATAAGAGTAGAGAAAAGTATCAAAATATATATACAAAATATACACAGATGTTTACACGTCAGAAATATTCAACACTTAACAATATGATAAACCAAGAAATATATTCAAGTAATATTTTACTTAATATTAGTAATTTAAATTCAAATAATTGATACACAATTAAGAAAGGAGGTAACCCCACATATACTCTAAATTAATGAGTATATGTGGGATACTAATATGATAAGACCTGATGTAGAAAAATTGGATATAGTATAATTACATAAGATATAAAATTTAGACGTGTTTTTTCTTAAACAAAAATATAATAATTTTTATCATTACGATGTTGTTTATAATAATTATGTGTAGTATTCGTTTGATACTTCGGATACTGAAACTATAAAATCTATAATGAGTAAATAGATGAATAAAGTAATTGAAGGTATTAAAACATAGAAAAATAGTTAGATAAAAAATTATCTATAGAGTAGAAAAATTAAACAATCAAATATTACAGAATAACAATTGTTCAAAATATATACACATATACGATATAATAACGAATAAAAACCAAAACCAATATAAATCACAATGAAAAAAATGTAATAGAATACAAAATATTCATTAAATAAGTAATACATTATAGAAGTACCAATAAATGAAGTTAATTATTCAACGTATATGTAATAGAAAATGATATTGTAATTATTGTCTAAGGAAATTGAAAGTCTTTGTAAGATTTATAATGTAAATGTAATTTCTGTACCATTATAGAAAATTTAATAGAGAATTAAACCAAACAAAGATTACAAATACGTATTAGATGTAGATATTATAAATGTTAATCCTGAAACTAATTATTTTATATTTGATATTGAAACATAATTTTAAACTGATGGTACAAATAGACCTAACAATCCTGAACAACCTATTATATCAATACAAATTATTCATGTTTACAATAACACAAAAAAGTATTATTTTCTTATTAATTTACAAGAAAAAGAATTAGACAACAAAGAACAAATAATAGAACAAATAAAAGAGAAAATGACTGAAATAAATGTTAACAAGAATGATATTCAAATAATATTTTCAGATGATGAAGAAGAAATGTTATTAAATTATATATCATTGTTAACAACACTGAAACCTTCAATTATAACTGGATGGTTTATAGAATTTTACGATATTCCTTATTTGATACAAAGAATGAAAATATACGATTTACATGAACAAATATCTATATTAAACGTTATAAATCAAGACTTATACGATACTGATGAATGGAAATATTTTAAATCTGAATTAGAATTTGATAATTTGATATTAGAAGAAGACTAACATGATAGAACAATTGACAAATAAGATATGACTGTAACATAATTAATACAAAAAATAATACCTGATATTCTCACATATGAAAAGTTATATAAAAAATATATATTTGTTTAACCTTCGTCATGGTAGTTAACAAATGTATAAAAAGAAAACGGAATATCAGGAAAAACAGTAAGTCATGGATTTATTTAATATGATAGTTTCTTTAAGGAAAACAATATTAATTAACTGATTGATTTTGTATAATACTCAATGAGAGACGTTCAAATAATCTATGAATTAGAAGAAAAATTAAAGTTAATTGAATTACATCAATCGTTCCAAAGTATTATACCGTAATCGTTGTTATAAATATCGAATACATCAACATCGGTACAAACGTACTTCCAATTAAAGTAGTTATAAGAAAGTGTATAATTATTAATTCCAACACGAAATTTATATCAAGTAAACACAAAAATAAGTGGTTAATACGTATTTCCACCTACTACAACAAACATTTTAAGTAATGTATTTGTGTTAGACTTCCAATCTCTATACCCGAATTTAATTCGTACGTTTAATATTTCGTTTGAAAATATTTCTATAATAAATTAGGAAACAGAGTAGAAATTAAACAAAGATAACGTACCATATATAGATTTTTCACCGTAATTTCCTATAACAGAAAGTGAATTATATAAAAATTATGATGATACATAGAAAATAATTATACCACTTAAAAAAACATCAGATTCTTAAATTAATCATTAATTATTACCAAAGATTGTTACAGAAATATTGTAAAAAAGATTAGAATATAAGAAAATATATGAAGAATTATCTAAAGATTAATAAAAGAAATCCGAATAAGTTAGTTACTATAATAAACAATTAAACTATAAAATACTATAAAATTCGTTTTACGGATAATTTGGTTATCAGAATTTTCCTTTGTTTAATTATTTGACATAACAATTAATTACTTAAACAGGAAGGTATATGATAAACAATGTATAAGATATAATAAATAATTTAACATTGACATTATCAGAAGATTTTATATAATCATTAGATATAACAGATAATAGATTAATTAATTTACTAAAAGATATACAATTAAATTTTGAAGTTATATATGGTGACACAGATTCAGTCTTTGTACATATATACACACAATAAGATAATAAAAACATTGAAATAATGGACTATATAAATAAAAAGTATAAAGAAAAATATTATGAATAAATTCAAGATGATTTAAAAGACGTACTATAAAAGAAAATTACAGAGTATTAGTAAGAAATAGTTAGGTAAATTGTTAATAAGAATATAATTAATATAATTAAAAACATATTCAAAAATTTATCTGATGATGATATAATAAAACAAAACACATTAAAGATGGAAGTAGACAAAATATTTAAATCAATAAAAATGTTTTCTAAAAAAAGATACTTTGGTATTTCTTTCAATAATAAAAACATATAGAAGGGAGTTGAGATTTAGAGATCAGACACATCGTAATACTAAAAGGAAAAACTTGTAACATTATTTACATATATATTAACAAAAAGTAATGAAGAAAATTTCACGTTATCACTATATGATTAAATAATGAAAATTATAAATGAAGTAAAAACGTAGATGACTTCATTCGTAAATACAGATGACGTAACAGATGAAATGGTAGAGACGTTCCAAAGTATTTAATTTTCAAAACAATTAAGAGATGAAGAGTACAAAACAGTACCAAATCACGTAAGATAAATGAACTAATAAATATAAATGAAATAATATACTCGTTAGGATTAGAATTAATATAAGGTACTATTATTACCATTTATTATATTTAATACAGAATAAACAAAACCGTTTTATGATAAGTTAGTAAAGATATTTAATTAGACAGGTTCTAAAACAGAAATGTACTTAATTCAAAATCTATAATAACTGGATGATATAAACATTATAACACAATTTTTAACAAGAATTAAAAAAATAGATTCTAAAAATTCAGGATAAATAATACCATCAGTGTAACAATATATAGACAAACAAATATTAACACCACTTGAATTATCGTTTGTGGATATAGAATAAGTCAAAAATGTTATTTAGGGCGTAAGAAAGGAGTTGTTTAGAACAGAAGAAATAATTATTAGGAAAGAAACAACAAAAAATGATAACCAATTATCACTTTTCAATTTTAGTTGATCTAAATTTTACTATTTAACATAAGTTTTACAATAATTTTACATAATTGAAACAATTATCACTCTCATATAT
>Ga0209409_1002020_pt1 | contig 15966 bp, 13 predicted proteins | sample AD_JPNMR1_MetaG_FD_184424 | JGI IMG/M metagenome (GOLD analysis project Ga0209409, IMG submission 184424) | Active sludge microbial communities of municipal wastewater-treating anaerobic digesters from Japan - AD_JPNMR1_MetaG (SPAdes) (version 2) | ecosystem: Engineered > Bioreactor > Anaerobic...
CAAAAGAGGGACAGACTTAACCTTATTATGTTTATATTTAATAACATATATTTAACAAATAGTAATATTTTTAAGTTAAATTGGATGTATTAAGGGACAGACCTATAATTTTTTTATAGTTATAATTAAAATAAGGGACAGACCTATACTTATCATGATTTAAAACTAATTTTCATATAGATCCTGCCAACTTAAAACTTTGTTAGTATACTTTTATTATAAAAAAATAAAAAAAGGGCTCTTAAAAAGCCCCTTTTTATATCGATCATGACGGGGATTGAACCCGCGATCTCCGGCTTGACAGGCCGGCGCGATAACCACTTCGCTACATGATCACTTATTATGATAAGATAATATAATTTTGAATAAAAAATGTCAAGATTTTTTTTATTAAAAAAAGATAAAATTCTGTGACAAAATAATAAAATTATGATATAGTAAAAAAAATACAAGGAGATTAAATTGTTACTTTGTTTAGACATAGGTAATACAAATATTGAATTTGGGATTTTCACAGATAGAAAAAACGATTTTGACATTATAGCATCTTTTAGATTCTTTACCCATATAAATATCACAGATGATGAAATTGGATTATTTGTAATGAATTATCTAAATATAGAGAATATCAATCCTTCCAAAATAGACAAGATGATCTATTCTTCTGTAGTTCCACCTATTAATGACAAAATAGAAAAAATGTTTAATAAATATTTTAAAGGAAAAATGATAGAAGTCAATGAAAAAACAAAACTCGGTATAGTTAATAAATATAAAAATCCGAGAGAAGTTGGCAGTGATAGACTGGTTAATGCTACAGCGGTTTATCATATTTATAAAAAAAATGCCATTATTGTAGATATGGGGACAGCTACAACGATTTGTGCTATTACAGAAAAAGGAGAATATTTAGGTGGGACAATTTTCCCAGGTATACAGACAGCGACAAATGCCTTAAGAGAAAAGGCAGCAAGACTACCAGCAATTAATATTCAAAAAAGAGATAGGATTCTTTCAGATGATACAGCTAGTGCTATTGAGTCCGGAGTATTTTTTTCTAATCTATTTGCTCTTAAAGGGATGATGGATCTTCTTGCAAAAGAGGTTAACTTTAATGAATATATAAAAATAGGAACAGGGGGTTATACATCCATATTTAAGGATAGTGGAATATTTGATATTTATGATGAATCTCTCTCTCTTAAAGGATTAAAAATAATTTCTGATTTGAATAATTAGGATTTTTTGAAGATTATTAATAAAATTATTGTTATGTTATTAAGATATCCCCCTTTTATCAAGCAAATATCACTATTATCATTGCAGTATATCATTATTGATTTATGGGGATATCCCTATCAAAAATAAAAATCCTTTAGTATTTTTGCATAATTTCTAAATTACCATTATACTCTTTAGAGATATATCCAGTTTTAAGGCACATATCCCCATTAAAAAAAATATTTTTATCTATCTTTTTCTTAAATTGACAAACTTTATTTAATTAATTATAATCTAAAGTATATAATAATTTTAATATTCTTTTTTTAAAAATGGAAATTATAATAAACATAGAAAAAGCAAAGAGTAGATTTGATACTCTACTTATAAATAATAAATATATTCATTCAAAATACAATCCAGAAAAAGAGGCTGACAATATAGTTTTTGAGAACAAAAATATTATAAGCATATTTGGTGCAGGGCTCTGTTATCATATAAATAACATTATTAAAAACAATTCTGAATCGATTTTTATTGTTTATGAACCAGTAGAAGAGATATTCAACCTTATAGATAGATATTTAACCAAAGATATAGATAGATCTAAAATTCTTGTGCTAAACAAAATAGATTTTGGCCATATTTATACCTTTATTGAAAATAACAATATTTTGGCTACTGCAAGAATAAAATACTATTCAAATCCTGGCTATAAAAATCTTTTTCCTAATTTAGAATTAAAATTTTTTGAGACAATAAAAAATTGCTATGAATTATTTACACAGAACATACTAACAGAATCTCATTTTTATTCATTATGGAGTAAGAATTTTATAAAAAATTTTTTTCTACTTTCAGAAAAACCAATATTAAATATAAAAAAAATGGATTTACTGGATAATATAGCAGTTATAGTATGCGCAGGTCCTACTCTTTTTAATGATATTGAATATTTGAAGGAATTCAGGGATAAAATTACAATATTTTGTGTTGATACAGCATTTAAAACACTCTTTAAAAATAATGTCAAACCAGATTTTGTTATTTCTCTTGATGGCCAACATCATTCTATATATGACTTTTTTGATTTAGATAATACGACAATTGTCCTATTTGATATTACAGCCTATCCTTATCTTTGTAGAGAATATAAGAATTCCTATTTCACAACAACAGAAAACCTCCTTAAATCCGGCATTATCGAATATTTTTTTAAAAAATTTTCTCTTAATATACAGGGAATCTCTGTTGGAGGAACAGTGGCTGATTATGCTTTTAAATTAGCAATTAATCTTGGCTTTAGAAATATTTTATTTTGTGGACTTGACCTTTCCTATCCAGATTTAATAACTCACTGTAAAGAGAGCCCTTATTATGAAAAAATAATGCTTGAATCTTCGTATTTTAATAACCCAGAAACAATAATGATAAAAAATATTTCACAGAGAAATATAAAAATAGCAAGATCAAAACTTGGAAGAAATATTATATCAGACTTTGTGCTATTAAATTATAAAGAAAATTTTAATCTATTTGCTGAATATAAAAAAGATATAAAAATTTTTAATAGCCTTAACAATGGTATCCTAATAGAAAATTTTAAAGATGTTGATATATTTGATTTTCTTAAAAAGAGTGACTCTTTTAGAATAGAGGGAAATGACATTATTTTAAGATTGGATAGAATTAAAATACAAAAAGAAGAGATTATGAATTTTTACAGAGATCTTGAGAAAGAATTATACGACAATTCTTTAATAATAAAAGAAATACTCGAAAATACAGATTTCTCTCAGAATAATTTAGATATACTAAATAAAATAAAATTTAAAATCCAAAATATCTTAAAAAATTATCCATTTTTAAATAAATTTATCACAATGACAAATATTATTCTAAATAAAAAAAATATAACTGAAAATAATTTGATATATTATAAACATATAAGCCATGCTCTTTTACAATCGATTTATTTTTTAATAAGAAATATACAAAAAAATACTCAAAAATTTATAGAAAAATAAAACACAAAGCTTGCAATTTTATTTTTATATAGATAAAAAGAGAAAATTAGCCTAAGGTAATTTTTGAGTATTAAAGATAGAATGGCCAAATTTGAGACATATTACTAATTTTATAAGAATTTTATCTCTTTCAAGCAAAAATTTGAGTTAAATTTTAGTAAAAAGTAGTCGTTATGTTCGTCAGAGACTGGGATATCTGGGGAACCAATCTTCACCACCACAGCCTTAGATTCCCTTAATCTTTCTATTTCCTTTTGCAATTCTTCCATCTTTTTTATAAACTCCTCTTCTCCCTCTACTTCAATGCCAGGGGTCTCATTATTATCCCTTTCATTTGCACCAGAAAAAACAAAACATATGTCCTTATGAAATGAAAAATTCTTACATATTACTATTAAATCAGTCATAATTTTTAAAGTCATAAAATGGTCAAAATAATCTTGATAACAAATTGGTGAGTTTAAATTACAAAAAATTACAAGTTGTTTTGTTTCTTTATCACTTCCTTTAATAACTATTTCAAAGTTTTTTGAAAGGGATGCAATATCTTTTGGCTGATCTAATTCTGTGATTTCATACTTTAAATAATTGGATAAACAAAAATCTTCAAGGTATTGAATAAATTTTTTTTCATTGATATTACCTTCTTCAAGAGGAAAAAAATTTTCTCTTAATAAATCATAATCAAATACAATATCTTGTGATGAATTTATTTTTTTGAATAAAAAAAATTACAATAAAAATTAAAGTTATTTTTCTATTATTATACAAGACTTACTAAAATTTCCTCTTTATTATATTACTAAAATGAATTAATTATTTTTTCGTAATAGTCAAGATATTTCTTAATAGAAAAATAACTTAGCATAATTTAATATTTTTTATAATAAAAACTGATTCTTAAAAATATTTCTTAAAAAATTCATCTTCTGCTAATAATTTTTCAATATTTTTATTCCTGAAAAAAAATTTTATCTCACCCAAACATGTATCCTGCCACTTTGTTCCTTTGTAAATGTCTCTAATATATACCCTATATACTCCTTTTGGCAAACTTATATCAAAATATTGCATTGTATCTTTTATATCTTCTAATTCGATCTTTTTATTAATTTTTTGAGAATCTGATACAAACTCAAGGATTTTAACCCTATTATTTTTTTCATAATAAGTATCAATATCTTTGCCCTCAATATGGGAGAATGATTTATTAAAGCCATTCTGAATTTCCATACCAATCACATCTTCCAACAATTCAAACTCAACCCATTCACCAATACCATCATCTTTCACATCCTCACACCATACACTTTCTCTTATCCCATCAAAAAGTCTTAATCCAGAATAATCAATGCCTTTTATTACGCCATGTTCTGTATAAATAGTAACATTCTCTTTTAAATATGAAGAGCATGATTTATAGATAATATTATTACTATAAGGAATTTTGGGTATATCAAGATAAACTGGAGCAGTAAACCATATATCTGATAGATAATATTGGGATATCTGATTCGGTCTTGCATTATAAATATTTATCGTATCATTTTTATCTGGCTCATAATTTTCTGCAAGATAAATATTTTTATTGTACTGTGTTCCTATTAGTTTAAACTCTTTTGGCAATTTGGAAGTTTCATTTTCTTGTGCAATAAAGTATAATTTTTTTATCTTATCTTTCCAGGTAGCACCAGTTCCAAGGATATAGCTCCATTCATACTTATTAGCAAAAGAATAACCGAAATTATCAACCCCTTTAAAACAATTATCAGTATATGTTATAACAACTTCTTTTGTTTCTTTTGGTTTAAAACTTAGTTTATGATGAAAATGACATGAGATTTTCAAAACATATTGCTCAATTTTTGTTTCAACCACAACAAAGTCATAGTTTATTATCTGGCCATTTTGCTTTATTTTAAAATTAAACTTATTACCAAAATCTTTTACTGGAATTACTCTTCTGCTTTCAAGTTCTTTTTCAATAAAATAATAATCGCTATGGCCTGAATATCCATCTTCATTAGTATATTTTGCATGTTTTAATTTTTCACCCAAAAAAAATTTTGCAAGATCAATATGCTCATTATCGCTTCCATACTTACTACTTGAAATATAGTATACATCCATTATTGGCTTTTTGTTTTTATCATAAAGGGGATCAATCATAATATCAATTGTTATCTCAATTGGAAAACCAGCCTCAACCTCAATCGGGTTTTCAGTTACATTTTTAAACTGAAAAACTGCTTCGACATTTCCACTAATTAACCCATCAAATTTTAATACCTCTTTTTCGAGTGTAATATTTGGATTTTCAGTTTCAGAATAAAGATTGCCTTTTTTCTCTGAGAACAATACATTCCATGACCCATCATCAGAAAAAAGCCGTGAACATAAAATTAAGTAAAAAATTATAATTAAAAATCTTTTCATATATAACTCCTCCTTAAATTAGGAAAGATACAAAAAATTTTTTAGTTTGACAATTTTTTTATTTTTTGAATTTACTTTTTAGAAAAAAAATAGTGTATTATTGCTTTATCAAAAGGTATAGTTTTGAAGTGATAGAAGAGATTCTACTGATAGATGAGAGAATAAATGCCCAATCTACAATAGAATTATTTAAAGATATAGAATCAAAACATAAAGAATTAAATAAGATTTATATACTAACAAAATTTTAATTTGTAAGTTATTGACCTCTATATGAAAAATAGTTTAACATCATGATAAGTATAGATCAGGTCTGTCCCCTGTTTTAATTTTATAATTAAATTTATAAGTCTGTCCCTCTTTTGATCATAAAAAATTTATAGGTCTGTCCCTCACTTTAATTTTTTTCAAAAAAAATTAAATTTTTTTTCAAAACTTGTAAAGGATTTTCTTAAAAATTTTGTGATTAATATTATAGAAAATAATTTTTATAATAATTTTAGGGAGGATTTTTTATGAACAATATTAGTAAAATTTTAAAAAATTATATTTGCGAACATGAGTTACATGTGGTTATTAACTCGTCAATGAAAAAAAGACTTGAAAATGTTGCAAGGAAATTTAACATTTCTATTTCTGGACTCGTTGTATATATCTTGCAACTCTATACTAATAGAGTAAAAGAAATATATTGTTTCGGTCCAGAGGATGGCAATAAATATGAAAGAATAGATGGGGATGCAAGATTTCATATATATCTTTCCAAACAGGACTATAGATTCTTAAAGAAAATGCATGCTGATTTAAATTTTTTCAGCATGGGTTGTTTACTGAGGAGAATTATCCTACTCTTCTTGGAAGAGTATGAGAAACTTGGGATTACCGGGGTTGAGATGAAGTGTAGTGTAATAACATTAAAGTTATTTTTAAGACTAACAAAGATAAAAAATTGGAGTAAGACCAGAGAATTATCCCACTTTTCCGGCAATACCACGCCCTTCTACAAGGCAATCTACAACGATTGCTACCAAGTAATAGGCTTTGAGACCTATTATTGAAAAAAATTTATTTTAAATTCTATCAAAGAATAAATAAGACTATTACAAACATTTCTCAAACAAAATTAACCATGGGATAATTATATTTTTTTATCTGCCTAAAAATAAAATCGCACCCCTTGACAAAACAATTTTAGAAAATTATTGACAATTTTATCTTTTTTTTATAGTGAATAGGAATATGAAAATAAACTGGAAAAAGACTATTTTCTCTGATGGATCAATAAATTTTGTTTCAAATAACAATCCCAGAATAGGGGATAAAGTAAAATTCTCTATAAGAATACATAAAAGCAAGAAACCAGACAATGTTTTTATGGTGGTCTGGCCCAAAGGAGAAGTTTTTTATCTTGTAATGAATCTTGAAAAGAGTGATAACTATTTTGACTGGTATTCTGTAGAATATGAAATTAAAACTTATAAACTCTTTTATCGTTTCTATCTCATTGTTGATGGTAAAGAATACTACTATACACCTTATGGGCTGTATGACTATGAGCCATCTGATTATTTCTCTTTTATTCTGTATGCTGATTGTGACTATTCAATGTGGACCCCAGAATCCATATTTTATCAGATATTTCCAGATAGATTTTGTAGATCCGGGGATACTCAGATTGATGATAGAAAGATTATTCTTAAATTTAAAGATAAAGAGATAGAGATTAAAAGAATACTTTCAAACTGGGATGAACCTATTTGCAAAAGCATATTTAAAACAAAGACAATGCAGTTTTATGGTGGGACATTCAAGGGCATTCAAGAAAAAATCCCTTATCTAAAAGAATTGGGAATTACTGCTATATATTTAAACCCTATTTTTTTAGCAAGAACAAATCATAGATACGATATAGAAGATTATACCAAACCAGATCCACTTTTAGGTACAGAAGAGGATTTACGCAATCTCATAGATGAACTTCATAAGAATGGCATAAGAGTTATTTTTGATGCAGTCTTAAATCACACCGGCCTTTTTCATCACTGGTTTGATATGTTAGGAGAAAATAAAAAACCAGGGGCATTTTCTGATCCAAATTCAGAATATAAAGATTTTTACTATTTTAACGATCATCCTTATGAATTTGAGAGCTGGATGGATTGTAAAATTCTACCACAATTAAATCTTAAAAATAAGGAACTAAGAAATAAATTACTTCATAATAAAGATTCTGCAATTAAAAAATGGCTCTTACCACCATTTAACATAGATGGCTGGAGAATGGATACAGCCTCAATACTTGGAAAATTTGATTTACAGCATATTGATGAGGAATTTTCAAGAGAACTACATTCTTCTATTAAAGAAGTAAATCCTGATGCTTATATTATGGGGGAAACTTTTTATGATCCCAAACAACTTGTTGATAGGGAGAAATATGAAGCCACAATGAATTACAGAGGGTTTATGTCGCCAATAAAAAAATGGCTATGTGGCATAATAAATTTTATGTCAGTTCCCGGTGGAAATGGTGAACACAGAATAAAATTCAGTGCAAAGAAGATGGCAAGGCAACTAGCTATTATAAGAAATAGTATGCCATATCAAAATCAGATTAGAATGTTTAATCTTCTTAATTCTCATGATACAAAGAGATTTTTGACAGAGGTAAAAGGAGATTTAAGAAAATATAAGATTGCTGTGACTCTGTTATTTACATATATTGGCATACCTTCTATATATTATGGTGATGAGGTAGGAATGGAAGGAGAAGGAGATCCAGATTGTAGAAGACCTATGATCTGGGATGAAAAAAGACAAAACAAAGAGATAAAAAATTTATATAAAAGATTAATCAATTTAAGAAAAGGGAATAAGACCTTAATTTATGGATCTTTTATTGAAATATGGACAAAAGGAGATATTTTTGCTTTTGCAAGATTTTATCAGGATGATATAATTTTAGTCATATGTAATGGCAATAATAAAAAGAAGAATATTGTGTTGCCTTTATATCATCTCGGTATTACTGACAAAGTATTTAAAGGTTTTTACTCTAATTCTGAATATAGAGTAAATGAGAACAATATATATATAAATCTTGAAGCCTTTGATTGTGAGATACTTTTACTAAAATGAATTTTTTTTTAAGAAGAATATTTATAATAATATGCTTTAATCTTAATCTTTATATTTTATACGCAAAAGATATTCAACTTCCTTATAAAATTGAGAAAATTAATATTTTTTTTAAGGTATTTTTATTCTATTTTCCTATTTCTAAAGATTATGAAACAAATTTTTTTTATGATACTGAGACCTATTCTATTGAAATAAATATAAAAAAGAACCATATAAACAATGAGCCCTCAACTCCCTCTATATTTGATACAGATCTCTTTTTTAGAATAGACAATATATACTACAATAGATATGGGGATATGGATTTAACAGTAATAATCAGGGTAAATAAAAAAATACTTACTTTTAACATACCATTTAAGATTACTAAAAAAGATAAATTTATTTACATTAATGGAAAAATAAAAGATTTAAAATTTAAAGACATAACAAAAGATCCATATTTTTCAAAAAGAGAAAATGTATCACTTCCCTTTATATTTGATCTTGTAATAACTTCAAAATTTTAACTTTGAATCTGTAAGAATACTTCTGCTTTTTTTATTGACTCTTCTGCATTTGCCTCTGCTTGATCTATTATATCCCAGTTTAAGCCAGTTATCTTAAAAATTTCATCCTCTTTGCTTTCCGGATACTTATTCCCACTAAATCCTATTTCAGCCTTATTTGTCACAATATTTGCAAGGGATATTATTGATACAAATTTTTTGTATTCTTCTGGGAGGTTTTCAATATTATGATGATATAATATGGTAGAATCAATATCTTTATTTAATTTCCACAACTCTGCAATTCTATGGCCTAATTCACAATGATTAATCCTGAAAAACTGGGACTCTGCTAAATGTAATGGAATTTTATTCTGTCTTGCATATGTAATACATTTGATATACTCTTCAGGAATAACAGCATTAAATGGTATTTTACCAATATCATGCAATAAACCAGAGACAAAATATTCTTCTAAAAATTTTGGATCTACATTTTTTTTCATTGCAAAATATTTTGCCGTAACACCGACACAAATAGAATGCCTCCAGAATGATGGGGCATCAAGAGCCTTAAAATTATTTTTATTATTCACATTTGATAAAACAGCAGTTGAAAGAAGTAAATTCTTTACTGTATTGACACCTAACATAACAATTGCTCTTACAATAGAAGTTATCTGATTAGGAAGAGAATAATAGGCTGAATTTATCAGTTTTAATACCTTACCAGTTAGCACTGGATCAAGTGTAATTACATTATTTAATTCCTTTGCATCCACATTTGAATTTTTTGTTATTTCCATTATTTTACTTACAGATATTGGCAAAGGTGGCATATTATTAATAAAATTATTAATTTTTATTAATGTGGATTTATCAATCATTTTTTCCTCTTTTTATTTTTTAAATTTGCGAATCTCCTCTTCCAGCTCTTCTACTCTTCTTTTTAGTGAAAGATTCTCGTATTCTAAATTTTTTACAATGGATAATAATTCATTAATTGAAAGTAGATTTTCATTGGCAAGTTTATCATACCCTTCTATTCTTGAGCTCAAATCCTCTGTTGCCTCTTCAAGTAAAATTTCAAGAGAATCATCATAATTTTCAATATCGAGTAAAAAATATGGCATCTTCTTTGCATTTATTATTTTATAAGCCATTTTAATTATTGTCTGATATGTGGTACTATTCGGTGCAAGAATGGCGAGAGGTTTTCTTTCTGTAATTGATTGTTCTACTATTTTATCTCTATATAAAAAGCCTAAATATTCCATATCTATATTCAGATATGTTTTTGAAATTTTCCTAAGTTTTTCACCCATTGATACGTCTTTTGGTTGATAAGCCATGTTTATTATTATTTTAGGATTAAAAGAATCAATCATTGCAAGAGTCTCAGCATGTAACTCTGGATCTACCTCAAATACTTTATTCAATATATCTGATATTTTCCAGGCAGATTCCCCACCAACCTTCATATGAGTGGTAAATATATCCTTAACATCTGGATATTTTTTTAGATCAATATACATTAATCTAAAAAGAGAATTTTTCAAAAGAGCATAGGCATTCAAAATAGATGTTAATTCTGGCGTAGCCACAATAATACTAAAAGCACTCATCATAAAAAAGTCTATTGTGTTATATGTAGAACCAGCGCCAAGATCAAGAACAACATAATCAGCATCAAGAGTTAATATTTGATTTATGAGTTTCTTCTTTTGAGCATTTGATATATTTGCTATACCGACCATTTCGGCATCCCCGGGAATAAACCTCAAATTAGGTTCTGATGTGTTTAATAGATAATCTTCAAGTCTCATATTTTTCTGATTAAGAAAATTACCAACGCCATCAGGTGCAATATCATATCCAAGACATGTATGAATATTTGCCCCTCCAAAATCAACATCAATTAAAACAGTTTTCTTACCAAGACTTGCTAACGCATAACTAAGATTAATAGAGATAAAAGTTTTCCCTACGCCACCTTTACCACTTGCTATTGGTATAATTATTGGCTTATTTGCATTCATATTTTTCCCTTAAAATAGAGATTATTATTTTTATATTACAAGATTTTTTTTATTTTGTCAAAAGATTATCTTTTAAAGAAAAAAAATTGGTGCGATTTTATTTTTAGGCAAAATTTTTTAAATTTTTTCTAAAACTTGTAAAGGATTTTCTTAAAAATTTTGTGATTAATATATAGAAATATTTTTTTATGGAGGATTTTTTATGAATACAAAATTAAATTACAAAAAAGATCATGAACTACATTTTGTAGTTACTTCTACTATGAAAAAAAAGATTGCAAACATAGCAAAAAAAGAGAATATTTCTTTATCAAAATTGATCTGCTATGTATTGCAAAAGTTCTCTGACAGGATCAAAAAAAGATACTGTTTTGGACATGAAGATGGAAATTTTTACGAAAGACTAAATGCAGATGACTCTATTCATTTTTATTTGCCAAAGGAAGATTATAGATTCTTAAAGAAAATCCATGCTGATCTTAATTTTTTCAGCATGGCAAAATTGATTAGGACAATTATTGAGATATTCATTGAAGAATATGAGAAAATGGGGATGCTTGGATTTGAGAAGAAATGTAGTATAATAACATTAAGGTTATTCTTAAAAATAACAAATATTAAAAAGTGGTGGAAGAGTAGAGAATTGTCCCACTTCGAAGGCAACACCACGCCCTTTTATAAGGCAATCTACAACGATTGCTACCAGGTAATAGGCTTTGAGACATACTATTAGCTAAATTTATTAAAAATTCTACTAAAAAATAACTATAAGCCATTCTCAAATAAAATTAACCCTTAGGATAATTCTATCTTTATTACCTACCTAAAAATAAAATCGCACCCCAAAAAAATAAATTAGATTTTCTCTTTAAATCAAAAATTTATATTTTTTGACACTTTTTTATAATTGCTAAAAAAATAAAAAATAGATTGAAAGGTAAATTTTTTTATTATATTCTTTAATAACGAAATAAAGAATAATATATAGAAGAAATAAAAAGTCGCTTATAGAAAACTTTAATATTTTTTTTCTGCATAATTTCTTTACAACCTATAGTTTGTTGGGTATAATCCAAAAAATCATCAAAAATAACTTTTAGATAATAAAAATCCTTATAAAATTATAACTATCTTTTTTTATATAATAAACCATTTTCTAATCTATACTCTTTATCAGTAAGTTCTGCAATATGAGATGAGTGTGTCACTATTATGAAAGAACTATTCTTATTTTTTACAATATCAAAAAGAAGGTGCAAAATCTTTTCTGAATTTCTTTCATCAAGATTACCAGTAGGTTCATCTGCAAGTATAAGAGATGGCTCATTAATAAATGCCCTTGCAATTGCTACTCTCTGTTTCTCACCTCCAGATAACTGAGAAGGGAAATGTTTCAATCTATTTGAAAGTCCCACAAATTCAAGAAGTTCTTCAGCCTTTTTATATGCTTTCTTCTTATTAAATGAATGAATAAGATATGGAATCATTACATTCTCTATAGCGGTAAATTCTTCAAGTAAATAGTGAGATTGAAAAATAAATCCTATCTTTTTATTTCTAAAATATGTTAATTCTGCTTCATCCAGTTGTGTTATATCCACCCCTTCAAAATAGATATTGCCAGAGGTAACAGCATCGAGTCCGCCGATCATATTCAAGAATGTAGATTTTCCAGATCCACTTTCACCAGTAATAGAAACACTCTCTCCTTTTTTTAGTGTAAAGTCTATGCCATTAAGAATATGCAAAACCTCTGCTTCGGTAGAATATGTCTTGTATAAAGATCTTATTTCGAGTAAATTATCCATTTTTTATCACCTCATTTGGTTTTATAGAACCAGCCTTAACCGACGGTATAATAGAAGATAATATAGAAAATATAAGTGTTAAAAAGCATATTATAACAATTTCAGAAAAATAGATATCTGTATAAATTTTATCAAGATAAAAATCCTTTGAAAAAATCTCTATTCTCGACGGGACTGGGATATCCCTGACAAATATAGAGATTATTCTTGTAGAAAATAGTAAAATAAAATTAATTATTTCACTAAATACTATCATTATCTCATTAAGATGTCTCATTATAACAAGTCCAAATATAACCCCAAATATTAGTCCGCCAAAACCAAGATATATCCCATTCAATAAAAATATAACAACAATATTTTCTGGAGAATAACCTATAGCCTTCAAGATCCCTATATCATTCCTTTTTTCAAGTATAGTGATATTTATAACAGTAAGAATATTTAATGCTGCAACAAAAACTACAAGCATAACTATTAGGCCAATTACCCCTTTTTCAAACTTTAAGGCAGTAAATTCATTATAATTATAATCAATCCAGGTATAGGGATAAGAGATATAAGAAAAACTATTTTTACTTAAAAAATCTTCTGTCTTTCTATAATCCTTTAATTTTACATAGACATTGTATTTTAAAGTATCCTTAAATAGATCATCTCCGGTCTTATTGTTAACATAGGCAAGTTGCTCATCGAGCTCAGTAAAACCAGTTGTAAAGATTCCACTTACCTTTACTCTTTTAATTAAAAATTTTGCATCAGCATCCTCTTTAATTGATGTAAGGTATATATAATCCCCAACATTTACTCTTAATTTTTCTTTTGTCTTTTTTGATATGAGTATCTCATTATTATGAATACTCTTTTTGCCCTCTATCAGTCTTACAACTTCGCTTAATCCAGTATCCTCTTCAAAAACATTTTCTTCAACAGTTCTAAAATAAAAAAGGCCCGTATTTATCTGATTTGCGGAAAGTAAAACCTTGCTCTCTCTAAATATACTTGAAAATCTTACATCTTTATTATTTTTTATATTTTCTAAAATATAATTAACATTATCAATTGTCGCAATGTTGGTATATATAATATGAAAAGAGACTACCTCAAATTGTATCTTCATTCTTCCAAGAATATACCCATTCATAATTGAGAGACTCGATATAAAAAAAATTACAGAGATCGCTATTGCTATTATAACAACAAGGGCAGAATCAGAGATCTCCTTACTTTTTCTTAAATTTTTAAGATATCTCAAGACTATAAAATTTTCTATTTTCATAAATCTACTTTTTAGGCATAATCCTATCTACTCCCATAAAGGCTCTTAATGCAAGTGGGATATCCACACTTCCATCTCTATTTTGAAAATTCTCAAGAATAGCAATTATCACTCTTGGCACTGCAATACATGTTCCATTCAACATATGGACAAATCTATTCTTATTCTCACTATCTTTATATCTAATATTAAGCCTTCTTGCCTGAAAATCAGTACAATTGGAAGTGGATGTTATCTCTCCATACTCATTTCTTCCCGGCATCCATGCTTCAAGATCATACTTTTTGTATGCTGGATTGCCAAGATCACCAGATGCTATATCAAGAACTCTATATGGAATCTCAAGTTCTGTATAAATCTCCTCTTCAATCTCTCTTAATTCATTATGAAATTTTTCCGACTCTTCTGGTTTACAGAATATAAACATTTCTACCTTACTGAATTGATGAACTCTGTATAATCCTTTTGTCGCAAGTCCAGCAGCACCTGCTTCTGTTCTAAAACAGTGGCTAAATCCTACAAGTTTAACAGGAAGATCATCCTCTTTTAAAATCTTATTCGAATAAAGACCTCCAAGAGTTATCTCTGCTGTTCCAACAAGACATAAATCAGAATTTGCTATGGAGTATATATTTGTCTCTTCCCCTCTCGGATTAAAGCCAATTCCTTCAAGAATAGAAGATTTTGCAAGATCTGGTGTGATATAAGGTATAAAGCCTTTTTCAATCAGTTTTTTCATTCCGAAATTGATCAAAGCAAGTTCAAGTAAAGCCCCTTCATTTTTGAGATAGTAAAATTTCTGACCTGTTACAATACTTGCATTTTCAAAATCAACAATATCAAGAATTTCTGCTAATTCTGTATGATCTTTTGGTTTAAAATCAAAATTTCTTATATTTCCGCTTCTTTTCAATTCAACGCTATCCTTATCTGTATAACCAATTGGAGTGGTAGGATGAGTTAAATTTGGAATTTTATACATCTCTTCCATAAATTTTTTTTCTATCTCTCTTTGCTCTTCTTCAAGTCTTGATATTTCTAATTTGAGATTTTTCCCTTCTTCTATTAATTTTTCCCTCTCTTCCTGGGATAGTTTTTGTTTCATCTTATTGGCATTTTCGTTTCTTTTTTGTCTTAAATTATCTAAATTAAACTGAATTTCATTTTTTTTATTATAGTATTCGAGTAAAAGATCAACATCTGCCTTTACATTTCTCTTTTTTATGTTTTCTTTTATTAAATTTTGATTTTCTTTAATAAATTTAATATCAAGCATAAATTTATCCTTAAATTAAAAAATGATTTATAACTAAAATGATTTAAAATCTATACATTTTTAAGAAAAAAATGTCAAGGAGTTTAATTAAAAACTCATTTTTGTGGAGCAAATTTATTTTTTGCTAAAATTTTTGACAAAAATTCACAATCGCTGAAAATGATTAAAATAATATTAGAATTAACAACTATCAACTTTATTTCTGAGGTTAATTTCAAAGCATTATGATTGTGAAAATAATACATAAAATA
>Ga0209409_1002033_pt1 | contig 15902 bp, 16 predicted proteins | sample AD_JPNMR1_MetaG_FD_184424 | JGI IMG/M metagenome (GOLD analysis project Ga0209409, IMG submission 184424) | Active sludge microbial communities of municipal wastewater-treating anaerobic digesters from Japan - AD_JPNMR1_MetaG (SPAdes) (version 2) | ecosystem: Engineered > Bioreactor > Anaerobic...
CTGCCCATGGAGAGCGTGATCAGGAAGACAGTTTTATTGACACAAAAATGCCAATAATGTATAATGACAGTTAAGCCGAGTGCCCTGCAGCGGCAAAATCCAAGAGGAGGAATTTTTTAACGTATGTCAATTGATGTCGGCAGCATTGTCGAAGGAAAGGTCACGGGGATCACCAGTTTCGGGGCTTTCGTGGAGCTTTCCAATGGACAAACCGGTTTGGTCCACATTTCTGAAGTTGCTGATGCCTACGTAAAAGACATTAAGGACTATCTCAACGAAAACGACATCGTCAAAGTGAAGGTCATTAATGTGAGCGATGGCAAGATTGGGCTTTCCATCAAACAGGCAAATCCTCAGCATTCATCTCGTGACCGTGATCGCCGCGCTTCCCGCAGGAGGGCCAGCAGTTCAGCCGATTTTGAGGAACGGCTCATGCGTTTTCTGCGAGACAGTGATGAGAGGCTGTCAGCACTGAAGAAAAGTCAAGATTCAAAGCGGGGAGGCAGGGGCGCGAGGTAAGATCGGGTTTCACTGGTAATCAACAACAAGCACCTCCATGTGGGGGTGTTTTTGTCTGGGAAGTGATCTTCTGAAGTATGAAAAGCCAAGCAAGGCGGTTTTGAACATCATCAAAGAGCAGATCGGCCGGGAACCCAGGGGCGTCTTGGAGGTGAAGACCACCTGCCGGTGGGGCTTTCCCCAGGTGATTGTCAACAGGCCGGTTTCGGCCCTCGCTTCTGACCTGGAGATTTTCCCCACGCTGTACTGGCTGACCTGCCCCTATCTGTGCCGGGAAATCTCGGCGCTGGAAAGTGAAGGGCTGATTGCCCATTTTGAGGCGCGCCTGGCCGGCGATCCGCAGTTCGCCGCGGCCATGGCCGCGACCCACGAGAGCTACGCCCGGGAGAGGCTCGCTTTGGTTCACCGGGATGTGCGCCGGCGCCTCAAGGAGGAATATCCAGAGCGCTACCAGGTTCTGGCCACCAGCGGAGTGGGGGGTATCCGCAGCCCCCAGGGCGTGAAGTGCCTGCACACCCACGCCGCGGATTACCTGGCCCGGGGCGAAAACGCCATCGGTGCGGAGACGCTGGAGCTGCTGCAGAAGCCCTGGTTTTGCCCGGATGCCGAATGCAGGGAGTACGAAAAATGAAGGCAGCCATAGATGTGGGAACCAATTCTGTGCGGCTGCTGGTGGCGGAGCGCAGCGCCCAGGGCCTGAAACCTGTGCTCAAGCAGGTGCGCATTGTCCGCCTGGGCCAAGGTGTGGATGCTGCCGGCCGGCTGAGCCCGGGGGCCATAGAGCGGACCCTGGCCGCCTTGGCAGAGCTGAAGGCTTTGATCCCACCCGGCATTCCGGTTTCGGCCTTTGCCACCAGCGCCGTGCGGGATGCCCAAAACGGACAGGAATTTGCCCGTTTGGTGGAGGAGCGCTTAGGTTTTCCCCTGGAGATCCTCTCCGGCTCCAGGGAGGCTGAGCTGTCCTTCGCCGGGGCGGTGTTGTCCGTGGGCCACCTGGGGCTGCCGGAACCCATCGCGGTGGTGGATGTGGGGGGCGGCAGCACCGAGATCCTTACAGGTACGGCCCAGGGCGAGCTCCTGGGTGGGGGCAGCAGCCAGGTGGGGGCGGTGCGCATGCTGGAGCGCTTCATCACTAGCCACCCCCTGCTCCAGGACGAGCAGCGGGCCCTGGAGGAAGAAGTACGGCGCATCCTGGCTCCCCTGGTGGAACAGGTGCGGGCTTACGGGCCCAGGACGCTCATCGCGGTGGGGGGGACCGCCACGTGCCTCGCGGCCATCATGCAGAATTTGGCAGAATACAGCGATGCAAAGGTGACAGGCGTACGCTTTTCCCTGGCGGAGCTGAAGGAAGCCTACGGCAGGCTGAGCAGACTAAGCCTGGAGGAGCGTCGGGGGATCCAGGGGATGCAGGCTGGACGGGAAGATGTGATCATCAGCGGAGCGGCCATCTTGGTGCAGGCCGCCCAGCTCCTGGGGTTCAGCGCGCTGTATGTCAGCGCCTGGGACCTGCTCCACGCCACGCTGGCACTGCCGGTTGACGGGGGAAGCTAAATAGCGTATAATGTTCTCTGTAAATGAGCCGGGGTGGCGGAATGGCAGACGCTACGGACTTAAAATCCGTTGGGCTTTTGAGCCCGTGAGGGTTCGAGTCCCTCTCCCGGCACCAGAGCATGAGCCGGGCACCTAGCGAGGTGTCTTTTCTCTTTTGGGGGGATCAGCGGTGAGGCGTTGGAAAGACAAGAACGAACTGGAAAAAACTGTGGCAGTAGGCATTCACGGCGCCCCAGAGTTAAGGCCTGAGGAAAAGCGGCGTTACTTAGGCTCTTTTCGCGAGCGGGTCATTCAGGCTGTAACCTTCGAGCAGCTGCGCACCAAGGCAGGGCTCCAGGTCATGGTGGAAGCCCTCCAGGATCCCCGGGGGGTGGAGCTGCTTATCCACGATGCAGCCCGGGGGACGGCCATGCCCCTGATCGCGGAGGCGCGACGGCGCGGGGTAGACTTCACCATCGTCTCCAACCCCGACTTCGTGGGCGAGGTGGCCGCGGCTTTGGTGGCCGCGGATGCGGTGGACATTCCCGAGCTGTATGCGGAAGAATAGATCAGACTGTTGAACAAGGGTGCTCTACCGCTGAGGAGAAGCACCCTTTACTGATTTCAGCCGGCCGGAGTGTCCGCGGTCCGTTATCATCCATATACGGCAGCCATCTTGTACGAAGTAAGCCATTACGTGCCAATGCGCATCCCTGCCGATAGAAGGTTGTTCCGGTAACTTCTCACTGTAACCCAGGGTTGCAGCCACCAACTGTGGCAAAATCGAGACAGTAATACTGGACGTTTACGTTCCTGCCACAGGGGTTGATCTCCACCTCGTACGGATAACTTGAGATCTTTTCCCCAGAGGTGGGCTTTTTCAGGCTGAGGCCGCAGCTGTACAGGTCGATGTCGGGCACAAAAGCTGCCTTCGGAGATGCCATAATTGTGTACTCGTGAAGCAGATCATACGCCTCCAGGGGAATCTTGAACTTGCCGTTTTCATCCGTTCGGATTGTCTCGGGGATGTACCCGCTGTAAATAATCTCCACGCTTACTTCTCCACCGGGGGCTTTCCTTGAATGGAGACCCGGCCGATCGCTTTCCCGGTAACACCTGCGAAGTCGGCCTTGGGCTTTTGCTTGCTCACTTCTTGCTGTTTGGGCTCAAAGGCACGTCCAAAAGCAAAACCCCCGCGCCCATGGATTATGGGACACAGGGGTCCGGAAAGGCCCTTGACTCTAGAAGGGCAAATCCTCTTCGTCTTCTTCCTCTTCTACCGCTTCCTCTTCCTCTTCTTGCGGTTCCTCTTCTTCTGCCTCCACCACCACGGCCTCTTGGGTCCAGGCGGCTGCCTGGGGTTCGGCAGGCTTTTCGTCCTTGGCCGCCTTAGGCTTTCCAGGCCGCAGGATCAGGGCCGTGAGTACCAGGGCTAAGCCCAAGAAGAGGGGCAGGAGTCCAAACAGCAGCCAGATGCCAATCCCGATGGTGAGCAGGGCGATGGTCACGGCCAGACCTACTAAGCCCATGATGATACCGGCAGCCAGAAGCATTTTGAGCTTCTCTTCCGGGGTTTTCTCCGCGTCCGGATCAAAACCGCGGGCGATGAGGGCCATGCGCTCCTTGTAGCTGAACCAGCGCAGTGTGATGGCGAGGATTACCGCCAGGGCGGTGAGGATGATGGGCAGCCACATGGCCATGGAAACCAGTGAGTAGTTGGTCACAGCAATCTCCCCCATTCTTTATTTTGTTACGCTAAACGAACCCAGCGCTAACCTTGCCGAGATGGAACCGCGCCGCTCGCCTTGGCCGATAGTGCCCTGTACGCTGTGCTCGTGCTGCTCGCCGTCGAAGGGAACACCGATGTGGATGCTGCCTAGCTCCACCGTTCCTTCTAATAGATATGATTCATCCGCTGGAAGATGCAGGTGCAGATCGCCAAGGGCGGTTTCTAGCACGCTGCTTTGGGCCAGGCTGGCGGCGATGTTGATATTCCCAAGGTGGGAAATGGCCGTGAGCTTTTCTGTAAAGCGGGATGAGTCAACGTGAATATCTCCTAAGTGCGTTTCTAAATGGGCACTGCCCTCGTAGTCCTGCAGATCGATGTCGCCCAGGTGGGTGTAGGCTTGGAGCTCTCCTTGGATGCTGGTCACCTGCACATTACCCAGTCCCAGGCGTAGCTCCAGATCCATTTCCCCGGGAACCCAGATGGTCAGATCAGCCCGGGCCTGCTCATCGGGCTCCAGGCGGGGCATGCTCACCAGCAGGCGGTTTTCTTCCTCCAGAGTAGTAACGGCTAGGGAAATGCCGTCCAGAATCTCCTGGGCCCTCTGTGCCGTGTGGGCACTGGCCTCCACGAACATGGTGATCTCCACCTGCTCCACAGCCGCGCCCCTCACCAGAATGTTCCCCCGGGGATTATCTATCACGAGCCGGGGCTTGCCCTCCGCTGAATACTTAGTGCTTTCGTGCAGAGTGCTGTGGTGGGCAGCAGGCAGTGCAGCTGGTTGCTCAACAGGCCTGCGGAAGGCCTCGGGCACCGGGATAACCCCCACGCTCATCAGCATCAGGGCCGTTACTGCACAGAGCAGGAGGGCGGTGATGGTGATGGCTAGCTTACGCATAAATCCGTCCCTCCTTTCCAGAAAACCTTGTTCGATCATTTCCATAAACCAGGCGGATTGTCCTTTTGCCAGGGACCAATTTACTAACGAAGTTTAACCAATATGGAGGGTTTGCCAAGAAAAGTGTAGAATAACTTCTCCACACATTAACTCTGGGAGGCGATGGTATGAGGAGCAGATTCAGTAAGTCTAGGCTTGTGCTTGTTTCTGTTTTGATTGCCTTGTTAACAGTCAGCCTGCCCCTGTGGGCTGCGGAGCTGGTGATTCTGCACAACAACGACGTACACTCCCGCTTGGAGTCCCACCTGCCCGCGGAAGCGGAAGAGGTACAAGGTGGCAGGGTGCGCCTGGCAACACTGGTGGACGAGATTAGGGGGCTCTATGGTGCGGATAAGGTCCTCCTCCTGGATGGGGGCGATGCCATCCACGGCATGAACATCGACAACCTCTTTGGCGGATTGCCCTCCATCGAAGTGATGAACCTCATGGGTTACAACGCCTTTGTCCCAGGCAACCATGAGTTCAACTACGGGCAGGAAGTTCTGGGCCAGCGCATCCGGGACGCTAAGTTCCCCGTTTTGGCTGCCAACGTCACCTACAAAGACGGTTCGCTGTTTACCGGCGCCAGTGCCCTGATCCAGGAGATCGGAGGCGTCAAAGTAGGTATCATAGGTCTAGTGGCTGAAGAAACTCCCATTGTGACCCATCCCAAGAATGTAGAGGGTTTAGTTTTCCATGAGCCCATCTCCGTTGCCAAGATGGTGGCCCAGAGGGTTCGCCCGAAGGTGGATGTTCTGATCGCCTTGAGCCACCTTGGCTACAGCAAGGACATTGAACTGGCCGAGGCCGTGCCTGAACTGGATATCATCGTGGGCGGCCACAGCCATACCGAGCTGAAGGAGGCCACGGAGGTCAACGGCGTGATCATCGTTCAGGCGCATGAATACGCCAACAATTTGGGTTTCCTCTACCTGAACGTGGAAGATGGCAAGATCACCAATTACAACGCCTTCCTGATCCCGGTAACCGCGGAAGTTCCCGAGCACCCGCAGGTCAGGGCCATCATCGATTACTGGAATGAGCAGCTGCAGGAGCGCTTGGGCACGGTTGTGGGCCGCAGCGATGTGGCCTGGAACGGCGAGCGCGAGTTTGTCCGCACCTCCGAGACCAATCTGGGCAACCTGGTTGCCGATGTGATCCGGGAGGCTGTGGGCAGCGATATCGCCGTAACCAACGGTGGCGGCATTCGGGCCAGCATCAACCCCGGCGATATCACGGTGGCCGACATCTACAACGTACTGCCCTTCGACAACAGCTTGGTTGTGGTGGAAATGCTGGGCATGGACATCATCGAAGCTCTGGAGCACTCGGTCCGCCTCGTGCCGGAGCAGAACGGCGGTTTCCTCCAGGTTTCCGGCCTGACCTTTGAAGTGGATCCCAAGGCCCAGCCCGGCGGCAGGGTGATCAACGTCCGGGTGAACGGCGAGAGGATCAGCCCCAGCAAGACCTACACGGTGGCCACCAATGACTTCCTGGCTGCCGGCGGCGATGGATACGAGACCTTCATGAACGCTAAGCTGGTGGCCGACACTGGCATCATGCTCAGGGATGTCATGGTGGACTACGTCCTGCAGCAAGGGACTCTGCAGGAGCCGGAAGGCGGACGGATCATTATCCTCGAGTAGAAAGACATGGGAAAAACAGGGCTGCCTCAGGGCGGCCCTTTTTCATCTAAGCAGAAGGGGAGAAAGCAAGATGCTCATGGAAGTTCTGCAGAGACGGTTTGAGGGGAATATGCACCGCCATCCTGGCCTGAACTGGGAGGATGTGCGGGCTAGGCTGGAGGCCAATCCCGAAAAGCTCCAAGTTCTAAAGGCGATGGAGGAAACGGGGGGAGAGCCAGATGTGATCGGCCAGGATGAACAGGGCAGGTACCTCTTCTGCGACTGCTCCAAAGAAAGCCCTACTGGCCGGCGGGGCCTCTGCTACGATGGCGAGGCGCAGGCCCAAAGGGAAAAGAAGGGAGTTGCACCCAAGGGGAATGTTCTGGACATGGCCCGGCAGATGGGGGTGGAGCTCCTGGATGAAGAGCAGTATATTGCCCTGCAGCAGCTGGGCCCCTTCGATACCAAGACCTCCAGCTGGGTGAAGGCGCCGGAGGATGTGAGAAAACTAGGGGGCGCCCTCTTTGGCGATCACCGCTACGGCCGTACCTTTATCTACCACAACAGCGCCGGTTCGTTCTACAGCTCCCGGGGCTTCCGGGGCCTAGTGAGGGTGTGAGCCCCGCGCACTGCTCACCATCTTGGGTAGGGCGCATTGGCAACTTGTAGAATTAAGTGAAAGAAAAGCTCACGGCTCTCTGATACAATGTAAGGGTGCAAAACCAAATCATTGTTCAGGGAGGAGCCATGAGCTACGTTCATTGTACCAGAAGAAGAAGAAAAGGAAAACACCTGGATTACGCGGAACGGCAAGAGTTGGAATGGTTGGTTAGGGAGAACCATGAAGCGGCCAAGAGTAAGAGGAAAACCCAAAAACAGCTGGCCCAACTTCTAGGTGTAAGCGAAGCTACACTCAGCAGAGAGCTCAAGCGCGGTAGAGTTGTGTTGCGAGACAGCGATTGGCGGGAATATGTGAGCTATTCGGCGGATGTTGCTCAGGCTGACTATGATCGGAAGGCCACGCTCAAGGGACCTGGCCTAAAGATAGGTAACGATCATGCGTTGGCTAAGCACATAGAACAGAAGATTCTCCAAGAGAAATACTCTCCCGATGCAGTCATCATGGAACTTAGGGCCGGGAAGTATTCGTTTAAGACTTCGATTTGCACCAGGACGCTGTACAACTACATCGACCAGGGGGTCTTTGCCAATCTAACCAACAAAGACTTGCCCCGCCAGGGTCGGAGTCCGAAGAGATCGTACAAGCGGGTCCGAAAAGCCTATCGCAACGTAGGCGGCAAAACCATCACTGAAAGGCCGGAAGAGGCGAACAAGCGTCTTGAATATGGCCATTGGGAAATGGACTGCCTGAAGTCAGGCAGAGGTGGGCGCAGCTGTTTATTGGTGATGGTGGAAAGAATGACACGGGAAACGATTATTCTCAAGTTGCGCAGCCAGACACAAGCTGAGGTTCAGAGGAAACTGAACCAACTTGAGAGGTCTATGGGTAGGAAGAGGTTTGCCAGGAAGTTCAAGAGCATAACCGTGGATAATGGCAGTGAGTTTCTTGGTTGGGAGATGTTGGAGAAGTCCTGTTTGAAGGCCAATACGAAACGGACAGCCATATACTACTGCCATCCGTATAGCGCTTGGGAACGGGGTACCAACGAACAGATAAATGGCCACATCCGACGATTTATCCCGAAAGGGAGCGACATCAGCAAATACACAAATCAACAGCTCAAGGCCATCGAGACCTGGCTAAACACCTATCCTCGCAGGATTCTAAACGGCATATCTGCATGGGAAGCGGTGGAAAGTCTGGCACGAGCAGGATAAACCAAGCCGAGCGAGGAACAGAAACCCTTCGTTGAGTCAGAGAGAAGACGAGCGAAAATCCGTTTCATTTAGAGTTGCATTTCTGCCTTTGTGGGAAAGTGAATTTTTTAACTTGACGCTCAATACCCAGTACGCTATACTGAACTTGAAAACTGCATAACGAAATTCTTCGGGGCAGGGTGAGATTCCCGACCGGCGGTGAAAGTCCGCGAGCGATCGGCAGAGGATCGTTGATTCGGTGAAATTCCGAAACCGACAGTATAGTCTGGATGGGAGAAGAATGCAGGTAACATGGGGTTGTTACCTTCACTGCAACCTGAAGAATTTCGGGTTGCTTTTTTCGTGGAAAAAATCACGAAGTGAGGGATGACCATGATCCACAATGCTAGCCAGACCAGGGGCAGTCTGTTTGCCACCAGCGCCATGGTGAAAATGGGGATGCTGGCCGCGATCGGTATGGTACTTATGCTTGTTGATTTCCCGCTGCCGCTGTTTCCCAGCTTTCTGCAGATCGACCTCAGCGATGTGCCTGCGGTGATCGGCGCCTTCAGCCTCGGGCCAGCGGCGGGTGTTGTGATTGAGCTGCTCAAGAACTTGCTCAAGCTCATTGTGGGCAGCAACACAGGCGGTGTGGGCGAGCTGGCCAACTTCTTGGTGGGGGCCGGTTATGTCCTGCCTCTGGCCTTGATCTACCAAAGGTGGCCCAGCCGCTCCGGCGTGCTGTGGGGCTCGGTGACAGCCACGGTTGCGGCGGCGGTTTTTGCCGGTGTGCTTAACTACTTCATTTTCGTCCCCGCCTATGCGGCGGTGATGGGGGTACCTGTGGATGCCTTTGTGCAGGCCGCCGCCAAGGTCAATGCGGCGGTGGTGGATCTGCGAACTATGGTGGTGTTTGCCATCGTGCCCTTCAACCTGATTAAGGGTGTGATCATCGCCGTGGCTTCTCTGGTGGTCTACCGCATCCTGCGGCCCCTGTGGGAACGCTTCTAGACCCGCAGCGGTTTTTCTAGCAAGTTAATAGAGGATAAGCGGCACCCCTTGCCTATAATCAGCTAACTTCAACAAAAGGCAAGGGGTGATTTTTTGTGAAAAGGCGATCTAGCATCGCAGTTGTGCTGCTCCTTTCTCTGCTGCTCGCGGGGTGCCTGGGTGGCAGTAAAGAGTACAGCCTCTCCGGGGTTGTACAAGACGGTCTGGGCATCCCCGTGGCCGGTGTGGAGCTGAAATTGTAAGGCCCGAAGATCCCGCCGCAAGTTTTGGGCCCCACCGGGGAAGACGGCAGGTGGAGCGCCAGCGGCCTCCAGGGCACGGTAACCCTGGAAGTTTTGGACAAGGAAGGTTGGTTCTTTAAGCCCAGAACGCAGGAGTTCACCAAGGGCGCTGACAATGTGGTGATCGAGGCGGTGAAGGGAGAGCCTTTGGTCATTGTGGTTGAAGGTGAAGGCCGGGTTGAGCAGGAAGTGGTCTTCTCACCGCTCGACACCGACTACTATCCCCGCACGACGGAAGTGAAGCTCACTGCGGTGCCCGACTTCGACTGGGTCTTTCTGCGCTGGGAGGGCGATGTTCCTGAAGGCGAAGAAGAGAAGAACCCCATCACCGTGGTGATGGATGGACCTAAGGAGATCAAAGCATTCTTCGTGGAAACCATCAGTGTGAGCGTGTCTGTGGAGATGTTCCACGATTTCCCCCAGGCCTATGAACAGCTGGTGGGAGCTCCGTCTCCGGAAGGGCCGGCCAGGCTGCCGCTGGCAGATCCCACTGAGGAGTGGCGGGAGAGCGCCCGGCAGAATGAATTCATCGTCATGCTGGATCGGGTCCTCAGCAGGCAGGAGCAGGTGAGCATTCTAGAAGCGGCTGGTTACAGGGTCTTGGATACCATCGAGTGTCTGGGGGCGCATCTGGTGGTGCCCCTGGAAACGGAGCTCATGGCCTTAAGCGGGGAGGAACACCTGGAGGTTTTCCGGCAGCTCAACGGGTTTGTTGCTGCCCACCTCAACTACGACATCTCTCCAGGCCATCAAAACCCCCAATGATCCGTTCTATGCCCAGTATCAATGGTGGAACTACGATCAGATTCGCCTGCCCCAGGCCTGGGCGGTAACCACCGGCGACCCAGGTGTGCGCATCGCCGTGATCGACACGGGCATCGATCCAGATCACCCCGATCTGGAGGCGAAAATCGATCTGGAAAACGCCTGGGACTTCACGGAGGATAACGACATCGAGGATGGCCACGGGCACGGTACCCATGTGGCGGGAACCATCGGTGCGGCGACCAATAACGAACAGGGTGTGGCCGGCATCATGTGGGAAGTGGAATTGTTGCCCGTGAAGGTGTTTGACGCCTCGGGCCGGGGTTCCACCTGGACGGTGGTGCAGGGGATGCTCTATGCCGCCGGGCTCCTCAACGAGCAGGAGGATAAGCCCACCAATCCCAGGCCTGCCGACATTATGAACATGTCCCTGGGTGGTCCTTACACCGAGCTTCAAGAAGATGCGGTAGCCGCCATCGCTGCCCGTGGCGTGATCATGGTGGCGGCGACGGGTAACGGCGGCCGGCCCGTAATCTCCTACCCTGCAGCCTACCCCGAGGTGATCGCCGTGGGGGCCACCGCCAGCGGGCTGCATCTTCTGCCTGGCCCCTATGAACCGCCCCTGGCGCCCTATTCCAACCACGGTCCCGAGGACTTCGTGGTGGCACCTGGTGGGGGAGGTTACGCCTTCGGTCTGGGTATCATGGACTTTGTGGTGAGCACGGGCGATAACGGAAGCTATTACGGCTCAAGCGGAACCTCCATGGCCGCGCCCCACGTTTCCGGGGTTATCGGCCTGATGCTGGCCAACGGGATTCCCAAGAGCCAGGTGCGGGATGTCTTAGAGCGGACCGCCATGAAGATCCACAAGTATGATAGCTACCATTTCGGGCACGGCTTGATCAACGCTTACTGGGCTGTGAATGCCGTGGAAGAGATCCGGTTGATCCAGGGCTTCAGGCAGGGGACCGAGATCAGTGCAGCGGTGGAAGAAAGGCTGCCCCTCCCGGGTCATCAGGCTCTGTTCTACCTCAAACCAGGTGAATACCAGCTCATTGCCTGGGTGGATGTGAACGGCAACGGCGTGCTGGATGCCGGCGACTACTACTCAGAAACAGAAGTTCTGGATTATGTATTGAGCACGTTTCCGGATGGTAAGTACGCGGGATATTACGGTACGTCCATGGCGGCGCCCCACGTCACGGGCGTGATCGGCTTGATGCTGGCTAACGGCATACCCAAGAGCGAGGTGCGGGAGGTTTTGGAGCGGACCTGCATGAAGATCCACAATCGGAACTCCTACTTCTACGGCCACGGACTGGTGAACGCCTACTGGGCAGTGAACGGGGTGGAACACATCCGCTTAATCCAGGGCCTGCGAAGCGGAACTGAGATTCAGGCGGTGGTGGAAGAACTGGTGCCGCTCCCCGGTGACCAATGGACAATGGAGCTGGTTGCCGGCGAGTACCAATTGATAGCCTGGGTGGACGTGAACGGTAACGACATATTGGATGTCGGTGATTACTACTCAGAAAGCGAAGTGCTCGAATTCGACCACGGCGATGGTTGGATATGGGCTCCCGTCCTCAAGGAGGTCCATCCGGTGGATTTGCCAGACAGTGCTGCTGGGCAGGCAGCTCTGGGCAGTATGGGTCACTACCAGTTGATCAAGCAATGAGTCAGAGAGGAGATGGACCTGGCACCCCACGGGGTGCCGGGTCTTTTTTTGCTCCGGACCGCTCCTGCCTTTTTTCGGAAGGTAAAGATGTGGATTTCTCGAAAGATAGTACAACAACGAAAAACGACTCGGGAGGCAGCCGCTATGCCGCGCATCTACGGACGCCAAGTGATGCTGAGGGAATACCGGGAAAGCGACTTTGAGCATATCCGCGCTTGGGTGAACAATCCGGCCATCACCAACAACCTCTCGGACATCTTTCTCTACCCCCATTCCGCAGAACAGACCAGAAAGTTCTTGGAGATGACCACTTCCGGGGAGTGGAAGGGTTTTGTAATTGCCCGGGCCGATACCGGGGAATACCTGGGCCAGATCGATTTTGTGAACCTGGACCTCAAAAACGGCTGGGGCGAGCTGGGCATGGTGATCGGCAGTGAAGAAAACCACGGCCGGGGCTACGGTACCGAAGCTCTGGAGCTGTTTCTAACCTTTGCTTTCCAGGAACTGCGCCTTAACAGGGTGGAGCTTGTCTGCTGGGCTTACAACACCAGAGCCCGCAGGGTTTACGAAAAGGTGGGCTTTGTGCAGGAAGGTGTGCGGCGCCAGAAGCGCTTTCGCTTTGGCACCTACCATGATGTGATCTGCTACGGGCTGCTCAAAAGTGAGTGGGAAGCCCGCCGGAGCGAGCCTATCTAAAAGGAGGGTACCATGGATATTGACAAGCTTTTGGAAGAGCTGGAGGTGGAGGAAAAGATCGCCTTGGTCTCGGGGTCGGATCAGTGGCATACAACCCCTGTACCCCGCTTGAATCTCCCCGCCATCATGCTGTCCGATGGGCCCCACGGCCTGCGCAAGCAGGAGCTCAGCGGCGACAATCTGGGGCTCGGGGAAAGCGTGCCTGCCACCTGCTTTCCCCCTGCCGCCACCAGTGCCAACAGCTGGGATCCAGAGCTGCTTTTTGCCATGGGGCAGGCCATCGGGGCTGAAGCGCGGCAGCAGGGCGTGTCCGTGGTGCTGGGCCCCGGGGTCAATATCAAGCGTTCGCCCCTTTGTGGGCGCAATTTCGAGTATTTCTCCGAGGACCCCTACTTGGCCGGGCAGCTGGCCACGGCGTGGATCAAGGGGGTCCAGTCCCAGGGAGTGGGGGCATGCCTCAAGCACTTTGCCGCCAACAACCAGGAGAAATGGCGGATGCTCAACGATTCCTTGGTGGATGAACGGGCGCTAAGGGAAATCTATTTAGCCGCCTTCGAACAGGCGGTGCGGGAGGCCCAGCCCTGGACCGTCATGGGTGCTTACAACAAAGTGAACGGCACCTACGCCTGCGAACACAAGCGCCTCTTGGAGACCATCCTGCGGGAAGAATGGGGGTTTCAGGGGGCGGTGATCTCCGATTGGGGTGCGGTGAATGATCCCAGCCTGAGCCTGGAGGCGGGGTTGGACCTGGAAATGCCCGCATCCCATGGCGTCAGTGCCGCCAAGATCCGCCAAGATCTGAAAAGCGGCCGCCTCAGCGAGGCCGCCCTGGACAAGGCGGTGCGCCGCGTTTTGGAACTGGTGGCCAAAGCCCAGGAAGCCCAGGCCGGGCAGGTGCAGTATCCCTGCGATTACGATGGGCACCACCTTGTGGCACGGCGGGTCGCCGCGCAGTCCGCTGTATTGTTGAAAAACAAAGGGGGTCTGCTGCCCCTGGGGCGGGGACAAAAAGTGGCGGTGCTGGGAGAATTTGCCCGCCAGCCCCGCTATCAGGGGGCAGGCAGTTCTCAAGTCAACCCCACCAGACTGGAGACGGTGCTGGAAGAGCTGGAAAAGACCGGGGCCCGCTTTGACTTCGCCCCGGGGTACTCCCTGGAGGACGATGTGGTGGATGAAAGACTTTTGGACGAGGCCTGCCGGTTGGCCCGGCGGGCAGATGTGGCAGTGATCTTCGCCGGCCTGCCGCCCCGCTATGAATCGGAAGGCTACGACCGCGCCCATCTGGATCTACCGCCTAATCACAATGCCCTCATCGCCCGGGTGGCAGAGGTCAATCCCAATGTGGTGGTGGTCCTCTCCGCGGGTGCCCCTGTGGCCATGCCCTGGCTGGATCAGGTGCCGGCGGTGCTCCATACCTATCTGGGGGGCCAGGCTGGGGCCGGGGCCGTGGTGGATCTCCTCTGGGGCAAAGTGAACCCCTCGGGCAAGCTGGCGGAAAGCTATCCCCTGAAGCTGGAAGACCATCCCGCCGCTCAGTTTTTCGCCTCTAACCGCTGGCAGACCGAATACCGGGAGAGTATCTTCGTGGGTTACCGCTACTACGATGCCGCCCAGAAAGAGGTGCTCTTCCCCTTCGGCCATGGACTCAGTTACACCCAGTTCACCTATGACCACCTGCAGCTTTCCGCCACCCGGCTGCAGGATACCGACCGTTTGGTTGTGCGCTGCAAGGTCAAAAACACGGGGGAAAGGAGCGGGGCGGAGGTTGTGCAGCTTTACGTGGCCAAAATCGGTTCACCGCTGCCGCGCCCGCCCCAGGAGTTGAAGGGATTCGCCAAGGTTTACCTGGATCCCGGCGAAGAGCGGGAAGTGGAGTTCATCCTGGATGAACGGGCCTTCGCCTATCACAACGTGGAGGCGGGCGCCTGGCATGTGGAAGCAGGTGCCTATGAGATCCGTATTGGTGCATCCTCCAGGGACATCCGCCTGGCGGAGCGGGTGCAGGTGGAAAGCAGCAGACCCGATCTTCCGGTTCCTGACTACCGCAGCTCCGCACCTGCTTACTACAACCTGCACCGGCAGATGTTCATTCCCCGGGAGGACTTCGCCGCCGTCTACGGAAGGCCCATTCCCGCCCCTCAGCCGCCGGATCGTTTTGATGAAAACTCCACCCTGGAAGACCTAGGGGCAACGGGCCTGGGCCGGATGATCTTGAAGGTGGCCCGCAGGGCGATCTGGAAGGAGATGGGCCGACCCCGGGAGACGGATCCCCAGTGGCTGATGACCTGGGCCATCATGCTGGAGATGCCCTTAAGGTCTGTGGCGGCCCTCAGCGGGGGTAGAATCCCCATCCACTATGTGCGGGGACTGATCGCCTGGGCCAATGGGGAGCGGGGCCGGGCACTGCGCCACTGGTTTTGGGGGCAGTAAAAAACCCAGGGCGGCTGCCCTGGGTGGGAACGAAGTAGTGCTGGAGCGTTAGAAGATCAGGAACGGAGGGAAGAAAATCGGCGGATAGGGCTGGCTTTTCTGGCGCGGATGTTTCTCCAGATCGAAGAACTTCTCGGCCTGCCGATTTCCTAACAGTAAACTCTGGACACTTGCTACACGCTGCTTCTTCATGGTCAATCTCCTTTCCCCTGGCGAAATTGGGAAAACAAAAAGCGTACCTGCTAGTTGGCTGCACTGAGCCTACTAACACTTACGCCTTGGAGTACTCCTGTGGGGTTAGCTGACGGGTTAGGACGCCCAAGTCGCCCCTCTCACCAGCTGGCGAGATTCACCCCAAAAAGTTGGGTCCCCCACGCCCTAGCGGGGCTTCGGAGATTTCAACTATATTGTAACACTGCCGCCAGTTCCTGTCAATGAAAATGATAATTATTCCCTATATGTAAAACTTAGGCTCCGGACTCGCGTTTTCATGGGGACGGGAGCCCGGTTAATGCGGAAAGCATGCATTCCTTGCAGCGGATTTGGAGGTATGAACGTGAAGCGCAGAGTGCTCCTTGTGGTGTTTTTGCTGACCTTGGCGATCTTAAGTTCCACGGCTTCAGCTGCTTTGAAGATTCTGCCGGAAATGGAGCTTTTAGCAGGTGTGCTGACCCAGACTACCTGGATGGAAAGGCGGGGCCCCAGGGGCCCAGGGAACGAGTACTACCGGGCGCTCAAAGAGTTCTTTGCTGAGTATCAAGACCATGAAGCCGTTGCCATCGCCCAGCGCTTAACGGAGCGGGGGTTTACCTACGATGCGCCTCCAGCCTTGATCTGCCATCTGGGGCCCTTGCCCGAACTAGCTCTCTTGGTGGAATACAATGAT
>Ga0209409_1002035_pt1 | contig 15893 bp, 13 predicted proteins | sample AD_JPNMR1_MetaG_FD_184424 | JGI IMG/M metagenome (GOLD analysis project Ga0209409, IMG submission 184424) | Active sludge microbial communities of municipal wastewater-treating anaerobic digesters from Japan - AD_JPNMR1_MetaG (SPAdes) (version 2) | ecosystem: Engineered > Bioreactor > Anaerobic...
GACAGGTTTCTTTGTGGTTGGATTATTCCGTCTCTTCAACGTCTAATCCGCTACAATTTAACCTACCAGTCTAAATGATCTTCTCATTTAGTACTACTGTTCAGTTTTCAAGGTTCAGTCTTTCTTTTGGTTTGCCACTCTTTGGCGTTACCCGCATCAGAGCGACTTTTATATCTTATCACAAACCGTTTTAGTTGTCAAGCTGGTATTTTTTTCTTATTTCGCTATTTCTTACAGCGGTTCGTGACAGCTTATTTATAATACCACGCTATTTTAATTAGGTCAAGTATTTTTTATAAAATTATTATAATTTATATCAAATACTGAAAAATCAACGATTGCGATTAATTCTTCAAAGGAAGATTTAATGAAGTTTTTTAAAAAAATCTGATTTTTACCCCAGCAAATTTGTTTCAATAAAGTTTCTTCTAATCAATTCGTCTTTAAGAAGACGTTTGAACTTCCCAACATATTTACTTACAGGCCAATTTACCCGGTTATAATAATAACGTGAAATTAAACGACAAATACTCCAAGGGAAAGCCAAATATGCATTGATTATATTAATTTCTGCTTCAGTACAATGATAGTACTTTGAATATTCATCAATCGTTGTATGATACCATTCAAGCGTCCACCCATTGGAACGCCCCGATTTGGCAAGCAATATTGCTAAATCAATGGCCGGAATATCCCAGTGGAAATTTTTCAAACGCAAACAGTAGACTTCATTATCCGAATTGATTCGTAAATTATCCCGGTCCAAGTTGTAAATAATCAAATTATTAGTTTTTAAATTATGATTGAATTTAAGATAATTGGTTTTGGCAAAAGCACTTTTGGCATTATTAATTGATTCAGACAATTTTTGATAGTTTTGAATCAACAAATTATCAAATTCAGTTGGTTTTAAACGATTTTTGGCGAGCATTAAAAATGCTTCCATTGAATTATTAATCTCATCCATTTTATTTAACAGATTGTGAGATAATCTCTTTTCAGGTAAACAGTAGATCATCCCGACTTTAGTTGTTGTCCGTCGAAATTCTACCAGCGTTTTGATAATACCTTTAATATGAATATTATTACTATATGAAATTTTGTGAAACGGTTGCCAATCAGTCAGATAAAAGAGACTGCGTTCATCTAGCCTGCTATAATTACAATCATTATTTAACTTTAACGGATATAATAGACCGGTTACTTGATTTTGTTTACATTGCTGCAAAACTTGCAACTGATAGGCCAAACTTGCTTCCTGACCCTGGTAAATCCATAAATACTTCTTCCCCAAAGAGGTATCCATTAAAATACAGTTTTTAATACCACTATCGCCGGTTATTCCGAACACCTCAAAGGGAAACAGTTCAATAACTCCGGGACTGATCCGATTTTGTAATAAATCTGAAATGATTTCAATCTCTTCCTGTCTCAAGTTAGTTCCTCACTTTACCTAATGGTTTAGGGAAATTACTCCAATTAAGAATACCTTGGTCTTTAGCATTATTATCAGATTCAATCGTCTTATTAACTTCATCAATTGTACTTTCATGATTCTCATTTTTAACTTCCAGTTCATCAACTGTTTCATTTATTTCTTTGGATAAATCATTAATTGTTTCAGGCTCTCTTTCTCCAGTTGATTGATTTAAAGCATCTTCATTGAGGATGGATTTATTGGAAGTTACCTCCATGATCTGTCCGTCTCCCCCTCCAAAAACCCGGTCCGGTGTATTATTCACTAAACGGTCCCAAATATCGTTAGGCAGCTTCTGTTCCGGTTTAAGGTTGATTAATGGACCGGCTTGCAGTGTTTGGAAGCCACCCCATGTATGAATTGGTGATAGAATTAAAGATATTTTTCCATTATCATTAATTCCAGTACCAGCAAACACCCGTCCGCGACTCCAGCAATTATCAGTTCCTAATTCCCGCCAAACTTGAGCCAGACACCTATCCTTCCGTTTTAATTCTTTCTTAGCCACTTTAATTTGCTTATAATCACAATCATCAATATTTTCACGACTAAGCAATTTGACCAGTTTTCCCGGATACTGCAACATCGCTTTCAAAGCATTATATTCTTCTGGCCAAAAAGATTGATTTTTTGAATATTCATTAATTAAGAAGCTGATCCATTCCGGTTCCCAAATTGCTGTATCATTAATCAGTGAAGCCAGATCCGCAACTTTGGGTTGAAACGATAAATTCTCCCAATTAAGCAAGTAATAATCGTACTCTTTCCAAATAATATAATTTGAACGTAATCTGCCATGACCAATAACCCCGGAACTGAAATGATGTTCAAACAATGTATTCATACTGTTTTTCCAGATTGTCAGACAGTCAGACAACAGGGCAACTGCTTCTTTCTTTAAAATATGAATCTCCTTGCGAAGCTTTTCATGAAATAATTCTTCGGTCAATGATTCGATCGCTTTAAGTTCCTGTTCCCACTGTAATTCAATCGTACTCCACCGATCTCTGAAAATCCCAATTCCTTTGGTCGCATGATAATCTTTACCGCAACGATAAAGCTCGGCAATTATTTCCGAAACTCGTCGGATTGATGCAGGATCATTAATATCCAACTTCTTATTGGTAAATACCCACGGCTGAATCAGGTAAGAATAACTTTCTTCCTCCCAAATAATCGTATTGCGCCAGGAACAAGCCCAGTTATTGAAGGAGCGTTCCTCCAGATACTGCAAGATACTCTGTAACCAGTTTAACTCTTCTTTAGCATACTTTATTAAGCTAAGGCGAAACCAACCTTCATTGGTGCAGAAATAGATTGCGTCCCGGTCTTTAAAAAATCTGCTTGGTCTCAAACCAAAACGATAAAACACTGTCACCCATTTTAAAAAAAGTTCTTTAAGTGAATCAAATTTATCGGCAGATCGTTCATCATATTCAGTTTTTTCTTTCACTGATTCATACCTCCTGGGACTTCAGACTATTATATTCATGAAGGGATCAAATTGGGACATTAGAACTTTTTACACCTTCTTAATCCCGGTTTCATAGAATATCCTATGCCATAGTCCTTTTTTATAGAAGATAGAAGCACCTTGGCTTCGATTGAATTCCAACACAGGAGGAATAGCTTTGGAAATCCGCAGTAGAGCTCCTCTGCGAATCAGTTTTGCCGGTGGTGGTACTGATATTGAGCCTTATCTCTCTGAAAAAGGAGGGGTTGTCCTAAGTACTACTATTAACCGTTATAGTTATGGCACTCTAATTCCGCGCACCGATCAGGAGATCCGAATCGAATCACTCGATGTTGATCAGTTCGCCAAATTTTTAGCCTCGCAAAAACTTGATTTTAATGGCCAATTAGATTTGGTAAAGGCAGTTCTGCGCAAGTTTGAGGGCTGGAAACAGGGGTTTTCATTGTTTCTCCATAGCGACGCCCCGCCAGGGAGTGGATTAGGATCTTCTTCGACTATGGTTGTTACTTTGTTAGGACTGTTCCGCCAGTGGTTAAACTTACCTTGGAGCAATTACGATATTGCTAACCATGCTTATGAAATTGAACGAGTTGATCTTGGTATCCGTGGCGGAAAACAAGATCAATATGCTGCCGTTTTTGGTGGATTTAATTTTATTGAGTTTTATCATGATGGAACAATTATCAATCCGCTCCGCATCGAACCGTCAATTCTGAACGAACTTGAATATCATTTATTATTATGTTATACGGGTCGGACCAGGTTATCGGCAAATATAATAGCAACTCAAGTTGACGGATATTTAAAAAAGAAGGAGAGTTCCTTAAACGCCTTGGATCGACTCAAAGCAATTACGATCGCCATGAAAAACGCTTTACTGCTTGGCAGACTTAATCAATTTGGAGAGTTGTTACACGAAGGTTGGATCCAGAAGAAACAATTGGCGGGCGCGATTACCAATGAGAAAATTGATACCCTTTATCATCTGGCGTTAAGTAAAGGCGCTTTAGGGGGTAAAATATTGGGCGCGGGTGGTGGTGGTTACTTGTTGCTTTATTGTCCATATAATAAAAAGCATTTGATTGCTGCCGAACTAGAACGGTTAGGTGGTCAAATTACTCATTTCAGTTTTGAAAACCAAGGGCTGGTTACTTGGAAAGTCCAATAATATCTTTGAGTGAGGAGTTAATGAATACACTTATTTATCGATGTAGCGGTTTATCGGAAGTTCCCAAAAGAATCACGGCATTAACCCCAGCAATCTTTTTCGATCGGGATGGGACAATTATTGAGGAGAAGCATTATCTGAAACAGATTACCGATATCCGGTTTCTTCATGGAGTCATTAGCGGTCTGAAAAAGTTGAAGCTTATCAACTTACCGTTGTACTTGGTAACCAACCAGGCAGGAATTGCCCATGGCTACTTTGATGAAAGCACCCTTGAGGAAATCCATCTTTTTCTATTGCGAGAACTGGCTAAGGCAAATATATTTCTAAAAGGGGTCTATTACTGTCCGCACCATCCAACTGCTAAAATAGACCAATATTGTTTAAATTGTTACGGCCGTAAACCGGAACCGGGTTTATTATTCAAAGCAGCGGAGATCGATGCTCTCGATTTAAACTGGAGCTATTTTATCGGCGATAAACTTTCGGATATTGCAGCCGGGAAAAAGGCCGGTATGAAGACCATCTTAGTCTTAACCGGCTATGGTAAAGAAGAACGGGCTAAAATCACAATGATTAATAGTCCGGATTACATTGCTCAAAATTTTCTCCAGGCAACCAACTGGATCTTAAAAGATTATTATTACCGCCGTCTTGAAAGAACCTCACGGTTACGTGTCAGTGAAAACGCATAAAAAGGAGTCAAAAATGAAAATTGCCATTGAAGCAAGACCGATTAAATGGTCCTATGGAACGGGAATCGGTAATTATACCTATCACCTGATCGAAAAGTTAAATTCCCTAGATTCAATCAATGATTATACATTCTTGTGGACTGATGATGATCCTTACTCCGCAATTCCCTTCAGTAAAAAGTTTAGTTATTATCGACTGCCCAAAGACGATCTGCGTGAAGAGATTGAAATTCCCCTTTGGCTAAGCAATGAAGGTGTGGATATCTTTCACTTACCCCAAAATGGTTTCCGCACCCCAATCCGTGATCGTAGGACCAAGATCATTGTGACCATTCATGACTTAATTCCTTATTTTATCCCAGAGATGGTGCGACCAAGTTTCTTAAAACGGTTTATCACAGAAATGCCCCAGATTATTGAACGGGCTGACCATATAACTACGGTCTCGGAAACCTCGAAACAGGATCTAATCAAAGTTTTTAACGTTAATCCCGAAAAAATTACGGTAATCCCTTCAGCGCCAAGCAGCATTTATACAAGATTACCAAAACAGGAAGTCCAATCATTCCTCAAAACGAACTTTAACTTAGAAAAGCCATATATTCTTTATGTTGGCGGATTAAACCCGCGCAAGAACGTTCCCGAATTAATCTATGCTTATTCCAAAATCCATCGTGATCTGCCAACCAGCCATCTCTTAGTTATTCCTGGTTCCGACAGTAAACATCTGCAGAAACTCAAACAATTAGTTGAAGCATTAGATTTATCCGCAGAAGTATTCTTCCCTGGTTTTGTTGAGTCAGAAGCATTACCATACTTATATAATGGTGCAAGTCTATTTGTCTATCCATCATTATATGAAGGTTTTGGGTTACCCCCGATCGAAGCAATGGCTTGCGGGACGCCGGTAATTACTTCAAATGTTTCCTCCCTGCCGGAGGTTGTTGGTGATGCTGCTTTAACCATCAATCCATCTGACACTTTACAGTTGGCAGAGACAATGTTTACTGTATTAACCAATTCGACACTGGCCAGAAATCTAATCAAACGAGGAATCAAACACGCACAACGGTATTCGTGGGAACAAAATGCCAAACGGTTTTTAGAAGTTTACCACCAGGTTGCTGGTGTTGAACCTGCAATAAAGGTTAGTTAACCATTAAGCAATGCTAATCCAGATTAATTATTTTTATTGGGTGGCTTTGGTCCGTAAAATTGATAAAATTGACATTCAATTCTTCCGTTATATAATTTGCGACGCCGGTCTGCTTTCTTGCCGTAGATTTTTTCAAAATTCTGATGGGCGGTCAAAACATAAATTGACCAAGTATCCAGTTGCTGAAAAACTCGTCCCATTTGGCGGTATAATTGCTCAATTTCTTTAACTTCACCAATCCGTTCACCGTAAGGCGGATTACAGATTACACAACCATATTTGTAGCTACTTCTTAACTCCGCTAATGGTAACCGTTGTAAATGGATCTGTTCATTTAGATTGGCCAGTTTACGGTGATAACGTGCTAAACTCAATACCGCTTCATCAATATCCGTTCCAATGATCTTTAAAATTCGATCCCGTTTAATTAGGTCATTCGCTTCTGCTCGGGTTTGTTGCCAGATTGCCGTCGGTATCTGTGGCCAGGTTTCAGAAACAAAATTCCGGTTAATTCCTGGCGCAATATTTAACCCAATCAATGCCGCTTCAATTGGAATTGTTCCCGAACCACAAAATGGATCAATCAATACCCGTTCATGATTCCAGTAACTTAAGTTAATCATTGCCGCAGCCAACGTCTCTTTCAACGGTGCTTGAGCAGATAGTTTACGATAGCCACGTTTATGCAATCCGGGTCCGGTTGTGTCAATCGTTAAAGTAACATTATCTTTCAGTAAAGCAACTTCAATTTTATATTGTGGCCCGGTCTCATCAAACCAACTCTTGTGATAGACTTTTTTTAACCGCTCAACAATTGCTTTTTTAACAATCGCTTGACAGTCAGAAACACTAAATAATTTTGACTTAACTGATTTACCTGTTACCGGAAAATTAGCATCAACCGGTAACCATTCCTCCCAAGGTAACGCTTTGGTCCTTTCAAATAATTCATCAAAGCTTTGAGCACCAAATTCTCCAATTCGGATTAAAACTCGATCAGCGCTGCGCAACCAAAGGTTGCAGCGCGAAATCGCACTTTCATCAGCTTCAAATAATACCCGGGCATTTTCAACTTTGACATCAGAGTACCCTAAATCAGAAACTTCACGGGCAACGACCGCTTCCAATCCAAATGTTGCGGTTGCAATTAACTGTATCTTAGCCATCAATTTCCCTTTCAAAGATTTAACAAGATGTATGCTTAAATATCATCGAATATTAGTTTTTTATGCTGGTCCTACTTCTATTCCTGGATAATTAAAAACCCCGGTATTACCGGGGTCTAGCGAATCAACTTAGATTCTGGTGACTTTAGCCGCTTGAGGACCACGGTCACCTTCGACGATATCAAATTCAACTAATTGCCCTTCTTCCAAAGTTTTAAATCCGTCCATTTCAATCGCTGAAAAATGAACGAATACATCTTTACCTCCATCTCTTTCAATAAAGCCAAAACCTTTTTCTGCATTAAACCATTTAACCTTACCTTGCATTAAAACATTCCTCCCAAATAAATCTCGTGGGCAACTCTCCGTCTTACGTCGCGTTTAACCACAAGAAAACTATAGCATAGGAGGTAGTACAAAGTCAAACAAAAGAAAAAATATTTTTTATGTTAATAGATTTTATCCCAAGTTAAAATCTCATCTTCGGTAATTTTAACCCGCGCCTTTTTCCCTAATACTTTATATAAATCACGTGGCGAAATACCAGTTCCCGGCCTTTTCATCGCTAACATTTCTTCAGTAATCATCGTATCAGGTTCAATGGTGGTCTTCGCTACTATACTTCTCCTGCCAAATTTTCTAAATTCAAGCTCTGCGGGTGTAGGATCTTTTTGTTCCACTCCCAGGATTGATTCCACTTGACGGACTTCTTTAATCAGCTTGGTTAATTCATAAGGATCAACCGAGAAACGATGGTCCGGTCCTGGCAAATCTTTATTGAGTGTAAAATGTTTTTCAACAATGCAAGCCCCGGCTGCTACCGCCACTGGAATTGCTTCGATTCCAATTGTATGATCGGAAAATCCAATGGGAATATTAAACTCTCTTGATAAGGTCGAGATAACTCTTAAATTCAAATCTTCTTTCTTGGCAGGATAATCGCTGACACAATGAAGCAAAGCCAACTCCTGACAGCCATTTTCGGTTAAAACTTCTACTGCGTGCTTCACCTCGTCTAAACTGGACATACCGGTTGATAATATTACCGGCAGATTTTGTTGTGCAACATATTTCAAGAATGGGTCAACCGTTAAATCTCCGGAAGCAATTTTGAGCGCCGGAACGCCCATCTTAACTAAAAAATCAACATTCTCTTCGTCAAAAACCGTTGATAAAAAGTCAATCTTCATTTTAGCGCAGTGCTGCGCAACTTTAATCAAAGTATCACTGGATAATTCCAATTTTTCATAATGTTGAAATGTAGCATCATCGTATCCACAAGTATCATCAAGACAGTTTAACGTGTTCTTACTTCTCGATAATAACTTATGACTATCAAACTTCGATAACTTAATCGCATCAACTCCTGCTTTAGCTGCTTCTTCAACCATTTTAAGGGCAATCCCTTCTTTACCGTTATGATTAAGCCCTATATCAGCAATTATATAGCAAGGGTGCTTATGACAAATAACTTTATTACCGATATGAAATTGTTTCATCGTCGCCTCCATCAGTACCGACTTTGATCTTACCCGAGTTCCAGCCAGATATTTGCACAATGAGATCTTTTCGATTTATTCCCTTTAAATTAAATCTGGCTCCAATATCGCCAATAGGTTTTAACCTGACTAACGTTTTTAGTCTATAGGATTCTTTCTTCAACGTAATAAAGGATTGAATCCTTAATCGCGAAGTACCAAAAAGCATTAGCCTCAGATGATAGCTTACCATCACTACCAGTTACAATCACATCATAGGACCTACCTTCGGAACCGTTTAACACCACAAATCGACGATTATTTCGAATTGCTATATATGCAAGTTGCTCCCCGTAATGGTGGTAATTGAGACTGCCTTTTTCGATCCGATCATAAATTCTACCTTCAATCCCATCTTCAACTACAAACCACTTCTTTCCCTTCAATGCACTATAAGCAAGCTTACCATTACCGGGGTTGAAGATCAGATCACCGATTGCATCATACTTTTGGTGTTCGACACCATTTACTACGACAAAAAACTGTTTGCCCTCCTGAGCAACATAGGCGACTTGTTTGCCATCATGACTGAAAAGCAAACTGCCATCAACTATTCGTTCATATTTCTTCCCTTCTTTATTGTCAATCACTATTCGCCATCTTCTTTCAGCCAAAGCACTATAAGCAAACCGCCCGCCACTTGGACTAAATACAGCGCCACCACGCCCAATCTGATCATAAGGCGAATATCTGTTACCGTTAATCACGACATACTGTTTATTGCCAACTTGCCCAACAAATGCGTACTGCATTCCGTTTTCGCTAAAGACCAAACTGGAAGCATCGATCATATCATAAGGAACTGTCTCTAACCCATTGATATTGATTACATATTGACCACCTCTTCGCCCAACAAAAGCCACAAATCTGCCATTAGGACTAATAATAACGTTCCGGATCCCATCATAAGGAGTACTCTGAACCCCATTATTGATTAAAAACCATTCCCCGCCAGACTGAGCAGCATAAACCAAGTTTCGCCCATTAGGGCTAAATTGCAGGGTCTTGGTACTAATATCGTCATAAGCTTTTCCACCTACCTCATCATGAATAACCTGCCATTTTGACTGATTATCACCTTCAACCTGAGCGATGTAAGCCCAATGTCTTCCATCATTGCTAAATACAAATGAGTCTGACTTGATCCGTTGATAAGCTTTCATTTCCTGATTATTAATCACTAAAAAAAACTGTTGATCCCGTTTGGCAATGTAGGCTATTCTGCGACTGTTAGGAGAGAAATAGATTTGATTATCGACAATATCTTCGTATATTTTTTGAGGTTTTCCATCGATTATTACCTGTTTATGACCATTATTGGAAACAATGTAAGCAAAATGTTTATTATTGGGACTAAATTTCAAGGATTGCGGAAGTATATTTTGATGCAGTTGACCAATTGTAGTTTCTTTAGTAACCCGACCAGAAAAAGCAAAACTCGATATTGTAGAAAAAACCAACAGCAAAATTAGAAAGTACAACCGTTGTTTTCGAAACACGTCCCTGCCTCCTTGAGGATATATTTCCAATTTCTTAAATATTTCTAAATTTTCTTCTTTCTGATAGGATAATACCTCTTAATATTAGAATAACACCATACAAAATAGGATGTCAATTTTAATAAACTAACGGACGTTTACCACTTCTTTTTTTATTTCACTACATGCTATTAATCTATTAAATCGTACAGAAAGGATTTTTAATGGGTATTATTCTTAAATTCATCTTAAAGAATCTTAAAGAAAAAAATTTCGTACTTTTCTGATTGTTTTTTCAGTTACATTGTCAGCGGCTTTATTTTTTGCTTCAATTGCACTATCTGGCACCTTGAAGAACACCTTTATGGAACGGATTAAAAAATATATTGGTACTTCGAATATTATTATCCATTCCAATCGACTCTCTCCACACTGGCTGTTCAATCTTGACAAAGCATTAGCAATGGATGAATTTGAATATGTTGTTGGAACGATTGAAATCACAGCGACATATAAACACCATAACGAAACCGTAAATATAGATCTCTACGGCTATTACTTGGATGACCTTCAAACAATGAACCCGTACATCTTAGAGAGTGAATTCGATCTTCACCCTTTCCAAGGTAAAAAAATCATTGTCAGCAAAAAAACCGCTGAAAAATATAATCTGACAATTGGTTCCAATATTGAAGTTAAGATTAATAATGCGAAACACCGCTTTAAAATAGTAGCAATTGCTCAACCACTGGGTGTTTTTCAGGAAGATGGCCGTACAAATATCGCCATCGTTCCCCGAGACACCTTGGGACGACTCTTTAATGCTTCCCGAAGAGTTTCAACTGTTTATCTCAAAACAAAAAAACACGTAAATCTGGAAACAGCAATTGAAAAACTTAGCAAGATCTATAACCGCTATACCGTCCGTGAACCGATTTCCCGTGCTGAAATCGAACATTTTACGCAATCGATTACCACTCCGTTTTTAATCATGTTAGTACTGGTCTTATTTACCAGCATCTTCATCATCTATTCTTCTTTTAAAGTCATCACCCGAGAACGGTTACCAATCATTGGAACATTTCGTAGTATTGGTGCGACCCACTTGATGACCGATCTTTTAATGTTTGCCGAAAGTATCTTTTATGGGTTTATTGGAGGTATTTTGGGGTGTCTCCTGGGAATTGGGTTTCTTTATATCATGAATCTGCTGATGACCCCGGAATGGATGCGCAATGTTAAAACCAGTCTCGACATCTCATTACATCACATTTTTATTACTTTTACTCTGTCGATCGCTCTGCCTTTGATCAGTTCTGCCTTGCCGATCATCAAAGTATCTAAAAAACCAGTTAAAGAGATTGTCTTAAATGAGATGGAACGACCTAAAAAAGCTTCTCCGCTGCGCTTTGCAATCGGCCTGATCAACTTATTAATCGGAATGGTAATTCCACAAATTGCTCCCAAACCATTTGCATTAGCCCTTGTTGTAGGTTGCATGTTACTGATCGGTGTAGGGATGATTTTGTTAATACCTCTGATAACATCAATCTTTATCAAACTCTTTGAAAAAATCTACTATGCAGTTTTGGGTAATGAGGGTTTTTTAGCCGCTAAAAATCTCCGTGAAAATAAAAGTATTCTTAATAACATTTCCCTATTGGCACTTGGCATATCCAGCCTGTTGATGATCAACACCGTAAGTTTTAGTGTTATTAGAGAAGTTGCTAACTTCTTTAAAGATGGCCAATTCGACATCTGGATGGGCTATTACCGGGCAGACCGAAAGTTTGAGTCAATTTTGCGCAGTGTTAATGGTGTAAGCGGAGTTTACGGTGTCTACTCCGGATACTCGATCGAATTAAGCGATTCTAAAGAAAAAATACACTTAATCCATGGCATCGATTCCAATAAACACCTTGAATACTGGAATGTAAATGTAGAAGGAGATTTAGAACCAACTAAAATTATACAATTGCTTGATGTAGATCGAAATATAATCCTAAGCAGTATTTTAAAAGATAAACTCGGTGTTAATTTAGGTGACAGTATTTCATTAAAAATGAATAACACTACTAGAGTCTATAAAATAATCGGTTTTTTTCATTCGCTAATGAGTCAGGGCGGTTATGCATTAGTCTCCAACCGTTTTTTAAAAAATGATTTGAAACTAAATTTTTATGATGATATTTTTATCAAGACAACTCTGGAACCAGCGTTAGTAGCCGATAATATCAAACGGAAATTTGCCAGGCACGAACCATGGGTGCAGACAATGAGTCAGATTACTAAAGAAGAATTAGACTCGCAACAACAGATGTTTGCACTACTGCGAGGATTTTCAGTGATCGCATTAATAATCGGTATCTTTGGGGTACTTAATAATTTAGTAATCAGCTTCATTGAGCGCAAAAGATCCCTGGCAATGATGCGCTCAGTCGGTATGAGCAAACAACAGACTTTAAAAATAATTATGATCGAATCCTTTACCGGTGGAATTATTGGAAGCACAACCGGAATAATAACTGGTACTCTACTGATCCATTTAGTTCCGTTTATTCTGAAAGCAATGGGTTTTAAAATACCGATGCAATATTCAGTTAAAGAGTATTTGATTGCCTTTGTTGCCGGAATCCTGATAACGGTTGCCGCTTCAATTAGTCCCGCTTTAAAATCTTCGAAGTTAAATATTATTGAAGCTATCAAATACGAATAGGAGGAGTTTCGAATTAAAGTTATCATTGAAACTAAAAACCTATCAAAAGTCTATAAATTGGGTGAAGTTGAAACTGAAGTCTTAAAAGATATTAATCTGACTATTAATCAAGGTGAATTCATTTCGATAATGGGCCCGTCTGGTTCCGGTAAAAGCACATTATTGTACTTGCTTGGCGGCCTTGATAAACCTACATCCGGCAGTATTTTAATTAAAGGTAAAGAACTGGCAACGATGACTGATAACGAACAAAGTATCCTGCGCCGTCGGGAATTAGGATTTGTTTTTCAATTTTATAATCTTATTCCTAATTTGAACGTTGAAGAAAATATTATGTTGCCGATCCTACTTGATGGCAAACGACTCAAAAACGAACAAGCGAAGTTAAACAATATTTTAACAGCTGTTGGATTAGCCGACCGAAGATACCATACACCACGTGAATTATCCGGAGGGCAGCAACAGAGAGTGGCAATTGCCAGGGCATTAATCAACGAACCCGAGATTATCCTGGCTGACGAACCCATCGGCAATCTGGACAGTAAGACCGGTACCGAAATAATGCAGTTATTGAAACGAATCAATCAAGAATTTGGGAAAACCATCATCCAGGTTACACATTCAAAAGAATCTGCCGCCTACGGCGACCGTATAATTCATGTCAAAGACGGAAAGGTATGGGATGACCATGAAACGTAAAATAATCATCATTGCTAGTATTATCCTATTAATCGGAGTGGGAGTGGCAATAGTACTCTCCCAAAACAATAAAATTAAGAATAATCCAAACAATCAAGCGACAAAGTCAAAGCCTGCGGCAAAACCAAAACAGGTTGTCGAGGCATTTGGAATTGTTAAAGCCCGGGAATATAAGGATATCAACCTGGATTTCCCAGCCCAAATCGTAAGTGTTCCTGTAAAAGACGGTCAAAATGTATCGTTGGGTGAAATATTGATTCATTTGAATACTAATGACTTTCAGGCGATGATAAAAAGCAAAGAAAACGAACTCAACTCCGCCCGTTTTGAACTTCAGAAGTTGTCAAAGAGTCTTCGTGACGCCGAAGAAAGCTACGAAAAAGCCAAACGGCAACTGGCTGATAAAAAGTTACTCTACTCGCAAGGAATTATTTCAGAACAAGAAGTTGAAGATTTCGAAGATCTTGTGAAAGAACGTGAAAGAGCAGTCACCGATATTAAACTGGGGATCAGTTCCGCTTCAGGTGTCTCCGGAATAGAAGTCCAGGTAGAGCGGGTAGCAGTTCTTGAATATGATCTGAAACGAATGAAAGCAAAATTAAACCAGAGTTTCTTAAAGGGGAATACGATCATTTCTGACTTTCCCAATGCCGTAGTCTACGACATCAACTGTGCAGCCGGCTATTCGGTCGGAACAGGTGAACGTCAGGAAAAACTATTAAGTATTATGGATTTAAACAGTCTTTATGTCACAGCCGATGTCAGTGAAGAGTTTATTCGGGATGTTAAGCTTGGTGCAACGGCGGTAATCATTCCGGTATCGGATCCCGATCGCAAATACCATGGAAAAGTAATTAGAATCGCCGATATGGCCGTTAAAAAAGATGGTGAAACTACCATCGAAGTCGAAATCTCCATTGAAAATATTGACAGTTTCTTAAAACCCAATTTCAATGTCGATGTTGAAATCGCAAAATAGAACTAAAAAACAACACCCCATCTTGTCACAATTCTGGTGTTGTTTTTTAATTCACTGATTATTATTTGTATGGTTGGATCTTCAATAATTCATTTAAAGGAACAATTTGATAGCCTAATCCCCAAAGGGTATAAATTAGGTCTTCGGTTGCTTTAACCGTAGGCGTTAGGTCTTGTCCGGTCCCTCCCGCTGAATGGAGTAGAATAATTGATCCTGGCCGAAGATTCGGGAGGGTTTTGATTAAAATCTGGTCTTCGTGAGTAGAACGCCAATCTTCAGAATCAACCGACCAATTCACCATCGAGTAACCTTCCTTGACTAACCAGTCCAGACCTGCTTCTGACATTTCGCCGTATGGTGGACGGACCATCGCCGGTTGTCTTCCGGTTACTTCAGCTACCGTCTGTTCGGTCTTCTTAATCTCTTCTTTTAAATTAGCGAGACTTAAGTTTCTCAAATTAGGATGCGTGAAGGAGTGATTCCCAATCAAATGCCCTTCCCTGATCATCCTGGTTAAAACCCACTCCTGATTCGGAATGTTATTCCCTTTCACAAAGAAAGTTGCTTTTACCCCCATCGCCCCTAAAAGGTCTAAAATCGCTGTCGTGTACCGTGTGTCAGGTCCATCATCAAATGTTAAGGCCACTTTACGTTCATTCGTCGGTCCATTTAGAAAAACTTTGTTAGGATGCCTGGCGATTAGGTCAGGGATATTCCAAATATACTGCTGATTTTGTGCTTTAGTATTACTATTATTACTATTATTGTTACTATTGGATTTGTTGTTAGTAAATAAAGGTGTGATCGCCTTGGCTGAAGGTTTTGGAACCTTAATCATCTGTCCAATAAAGATTTCATTCCCATTACTAAGGTTATTGCGCTGGATCAACCAGTCCAAATTGGTATTATTCTTGGTGGCAATTGACTTTAAGGTATCATACGGCTGAACCGTATAGAGCGTCTCGTCTGCTAAAGTCACCGGTTCCGGGATTAACAATGCTTGTCGCGGAATGATATGAGTTTTGTTAGGTAAACGATTCACCTCTGCCAATTGTTCAACGGATAGTCCATACCAGGTAGCAATCTGATAAATTGAATTACCGGGCTGAACCCGATAAATACGGTATGCTAATGTGGGTATCGCTGAACCAAAAAACAGGTTTAACGTAACCAAGACAACAATTATTGATTTATGACTTTTTTTCACTCTACTCCTCCATCATTTACAAATTTTAAGAGTCATCGCTTACTGTTAATCAACATTACTTAATTATCTAAACTTAATAGCAACCCTTTATGTAAATGATGGAATCATTCGACCAATAAAAAAGCCACTGACATAGTAAC
>Ga0209409_1002036_pt1 | contig 15880 bp, 12 predicted proteins | sample AD_JPNMR1_MetaG_FD_184424 | JGI IMG/M metagenome (GOLD analysis project Ga0209409, IMG submission 184424) | Active sludge microbial communities of municipal wastewater-treating anaerobic digesters from Japan - AD_JPNMR1_MetaG (SPAdes) (version 2) | ecosystem: Engineered > Bioreactor > Anaerobic...
GGTATTTTTATATTTATTTCCTGTCCGGTATAAGTATCAGTGGCCTTTAGCACACCTTCAGACACAAGATCCATATAACGATCTACTTGATTCGAAGAAGGAGTAGCGACGATTTGAAAGATTAATTCCTTTGCCGGCAATAAAATTCCGGTAAAAGCAGGCACACTTTTCAGATTCCAGGTTATTTCGGATGTCCTTTCATTATATTGAGGCTGAAGATCCCCATAATTTCCAGCAATTACCCCCGTCCATCCAACACCCTGAGGCAGAGTGGCTGTAATTCTTACATCTGCTAAATCATTATTATAATTAATTATTTTCCAATGAACAGTAAAATTAGTGCTTTTACCTACTTTTAACGGCAAGGTTCCTTTATTAACGATGCCTGATTTAGCATCTCTAAATAAAGCATATGCTTGCACCTCGGTCTTACTCGCTACTTTTGTAGTTAGCTCAGACACCGCCATAGTGCTTTTTAGACTACTATTAGGAGGGACGCTGGGCGATTCAATGGAGGCTTTAACCTTTAAATAAAGATTTTTATCATTAAAACTTCGGGCGGGATAATCACCCGCTGTATAAATTTTGAAACTTACTGATCCTTTATCGCCTTTGTTTAGCAGTTTTAATTGAGGAGTGTTGCCGCCATTCCAAATGATTTCTTTCTTTAAAGAGTCAAAATAGCCATTGGTTGAAAGACTGGCTAAATTAAACATTTGTCCTTCCAAATCTGCTTTGATCACCACCTCGCTTAAAGCAATATCAGTATTATTTTCATAATCGATTCGGTATTCCAGTGCTTCTGCGCTTTTGGCAATGTAATCTTTTGAATTATTTACATAAATGCTTAAATTAAGCGGCGACTCAAGAATACTTACCATTGCCGTCTTTTTATCTAAAGCAATAATCTGATTTTCCGAAATTAAATTAACATTGGCTCCTATCTCATAAAAACTCCCGGCTTCGCCGATAATAGTGCCTCGAATTGTAATCTCCTGCGTTTCTTGAGGATTTAAAGTGCCCCACACCCACATATTATTTCCTTCAACAGGCTCGATGCTTGCCCCCGTATAATTAAAACCTAAAGGATAAAACAACTGAATACGCAAATTGGAAAGTGGCTTAGTTGAATTATTAATGAAATTAACCTTGAAACTAAATTCTTCTCCACTAACAATTTTTTGCGGAACCGAGATATTAAAATCAACGATTGGCCCACCAACAGTAATAGTCTGGTTTTGGGTTTTTTCAAATCGTCCGGTAAAACCAACAATGCCATACTGAAGCGTGGCTTTGATGTTAGCAATACGATTAGGTGTTCCCATCGCTACGAGAGTATACTTTTCAATATTGGCAGTTCCAGTTCCTAGATTGCCCAGATCTCTTTTTAATAATTTAGTAGGATTATCACTGCCAAGAACTTGAATATTATCAGGCAATTCGATCAGTAGAATTGCATCTTGTAATAAATTTGCCGAATCATTTTTATAGCTGACCTCCAAATCAAAAGCTTCTCCTAGAAGAATATTTTCCTGAGCTTTAATATCCAATTGAATGCCTGTTTTTTGAGTAGAAACTTTTTGTGCTAAAAAATATCCTTCAATCACCAAACCAGCAAAAAGGACAGCAATAACAATATAAAGAATAGTATTTGATTTTTTGTTTTTTTGATAAAAATTAATTGGCGGCCGTTCTTTCGTCTCTTTGGAATAATACCGTGGCACCTCTTTTTGAGGTTCTTCTTCCTCTTCTGTAGGAGGAAATGTTGGTTTAGGAAACTCCTCTTCTTCAAGAGGGTTACCTTCTTGCATATTATAAAGCCGTTTTTCAATATCATCTAAAGCCATAATTTTATAAAATCATTTTTTCTTTTAAATCTTCTTCTATTTTATTATAATCTATTTTTTTAAATTCTGACAGACTGATTAATTGCATCACTTCTTGAGGATTTCTTTCGGCAAGTAATTGTATTAATTTAATCGTAGGCTGATTAAAATATTGCGGCTGTTCCTCAACGGCAGGCATTAATCCTAACGCCGTCTCTAATTTTATTAAAAAATTAATATTAACTAAGCGCATTAAAATCAGATTTTCTTCATTAACGGTAGTTATCTTGTTTAATTCATTAAAATAATGCTTTAATGACTGCCACAAAAATTCATCTTTTTCAGCAGCAATAATAACTTGATTAAAAAACTTTATCATTTTTAAAGCGTTTTCAAGCAATAATTCCTGATTTCGAATATTGAAAAAATTATCAACAGTTAAAGCGCTGGTGATGTGTTTATTATTAACTGTAACAATAGTAGCTTCTATCAAATTGAGAGTTTCTAAATGACTATTTAATTTAGCGGTAATTTTTTTAGCTCCTTTAGCAATTAATTCTATCTTTCCGAGCGTTTCAGTATAAAGCACAATTTGGGCATCCGTTTCATTAATAGTTTGTTTATCTAAAACAATAGCCTGAGTATTATATTCTATCATATAACCATTATAAATTGAGATCCGGCAATTTGCAAAAATTTCTTCATTTGTTATAATCAAAATGTTTAATCAGGAAGGGTGGCCGAGTGGCTTAAGGCAAAGGTTTGCTAAACCTTGGCGCTGTTAAGGCGCCTCGTGGGTTCGAATCCCACCCCTTCCGCCAGTTGGAAAAAGAGGTTGCTGGCTCACCCTCTGCGAGGGCTCGCCAGCCGATTTTAAGCGCAAATTGGAATTTTTTATCTTTCAAAATGAAGTTCGAGCCGATATTTTTTAGGAATGCTCGAATTTTTTGATTGTCGCTTTGCGACAAAAGAATTTTGGCTTGGCTACTGGCTAAAATCATTTCTTTCATCGGTTCGAGCCAATTATTTCCTTTTTGTTTAAAATCTTTAATTTTCTGTTGAATGTCCAGCTTCTCGTTGAGAAGTTTTTGTTTTTTCTGCTGATATTCTTCCGGCTCAATGCCTTTGCCGCCAATAAACAGATCGAGCAGATTTTCGGCCTTGGCTTCAATTTCCGTTTTTTTGGCTTGGAGATTTTGAACAAAAACTTTCGTTTCTTCTTTGGCTTGCTCTTTTTCTTTGTCTATTTCCGCAAGCATATTTTTTGCCCAATCATCAGGCAAAGAAACTTTTTGAATAATCCCTTTCATCTGTTCAACAAGATTTTCTTCCCTTAAATACTTTTCATCGCATTTTTGCTTTTTCTTGGTGCAACGATAATAATTATGCCCCTTTTGTTTTTCGGCGGTTATCATACAGCCGCAATTCCCGCAACGCATAAAGCCGGAAAAAGCAAATTCGTGCTTTCTTTTTCTCTTTTTCTTGCCCCGATTATTCATTACTTGCTGGACAGAATCAAAAAGTTTCTTGGAAATAATTGGCTCGTGACTTCCTTGATAAACTTCGTTGTTGAACTTAAACACTCCATAGTAGAAATGATTTTTGAGCAATCGCTGGACACAGGAAACAGAAAGCGGTTTATTGCGGTAGCTTGTTATTCCGCTGTCTGTCAAAAACTGCTTTATGGCTTTTAGGGTATAGTCGCCGGTTGAGTAAAGTTCAAATGCTTTTCTAATAAATGGCGCCTTGTTTTTATCCAAATCTATTTCTTTTGTCCGGTGATTATTGAGATAACCAAGCGGAGCAAAACCGGGCCAAATTCCTTTTCGCAGTTTTTGGCGGTGTCCCCGTTTGATATTCTCGCTTAAATTGTCCACATAGTATTTGCTTTGTCCAAAAGCAATTGAGAGTATAAATTTTCCCTGCGGTGTATTTTCAAACCAAAAAGTCGGAAATTTCAAATCAAGTAATTTTCCTGTGTCCAGCAGATAAATGATTTTTCCGCCGTCAATAGAATTTCTTGCTAACCTGTCCGGATGCCAAGCTAAAATTCCGCTGGCTTCGCCAGCGCAAATCCGGTCAAGCATTTCTCCGAAAATTTTTCGGCCAGGTTCTTTGGCGGTTTGCGCCTCGCACAGCGAGGCGACGATTTCAAGTTTTTCTTTGGCGGCAAATTCTTTTAGCTCAGCAAGCTGAGCTTCAATACTTAAAACCTGTCTCTCTTCACTATCAGTAGATTTTCTGCAATAGATAAAGTACTTCATAGTTTCAAAAGTTTAATTCAGAAAAGCCCGCTTCTGGCGCCCCGCTTTGCGGGACAAAGACAAAAAATTCAATTTCGCGCTTAAAATCGGCTGGCGAGCCCTCGCAGAGGGCGAGCCAGCAACCTCTTTTTCCAACTGGCGGTGTGTATTTGAAAAAATCCGAACCGATTTCATTAACGGGCTCGGCGGGCGGAATTCCCCCCGAACCCCCTTTCCGCCAGCCTCGCCCTGAAGCGGAAGCGAAAAGGACGATTTTAAGTTTTTCTAATCCGCCCTTGGCGGATTGCTCGGCTTCGCCGAGCTTGGCGGCAAATTCTTTTACTCCTCTTCAAAATAATCTGAATCAATTTTTTTAATATCGTAACTAGTTATTTTAGATACTCCTATATCGTTTTCAATCATTAATTGCGTTAGCATTTCTCCATCAATCAAAATCACTTTATGCGGAATTGTCTTTACATATTCTAAAGCGTCTTTGGTAAAGCTTGAAGTTGTGATAAAAACTCCTTTATTAGCTTTTTGTCCAGCAAGACTTCCAACAAAGTTTCTCACCTCTTTAGAACCAACAACGTTTTCCCATCTTTTTGCCTGAATATAGATAACATCTAAACCAAGTTTATCTTCTTTAATAATTCCATCTATACCACCATCGCCACTTTGACCAATCGCTTTTCCAGCATCTTTTAATGACCCCCCATAGCCCATTTTTATTAGCAATTCAACTACTAATTTTTCAAAAAAACGAGGCGATGCTTGTTTAACAAGATCTAGCAATTCAGAAGCTAAATCTTTTTTAATTCTTTGGTATCCATATTCTAAAAGCTCTTGTGGTGTTTGGGTTAAACTTTCTTCTTTTTCCTCTTCGCCTTTTTCTCTGCGAAGATTCCTAAACTCAATAAATTGAGGAAATTGATCAAGAAACTTCACATTTATCTCTTTTGGGGCTTTTTGTAAAACTTCTAGACCTAAATCTGTTATTTTAAAATAGGATCTCCTTGTTGATTCAAGTAATCCAGCCTTTTTCAAATATGTTCTTGCCCAGCCAACCCGATTATCAATTATATATTGTTGACCACTTGGCAAAACCTCTCTTCGTTCATCTTCGGTAAGATTAAAAGAGTTAGCTATATATTCGATAGCTTCTCTTATTGAATGCTCTTTTTTATCACCCGCAAATTTTAGAAGCGGGAGCATTATTGATTGGTAATCTGGTATAGGCATAAAATTTTATCTTCTGTTATGGGTTGCTATTGAAACAATTTTAAAAATATCATCACCTGACTTAAGAGCTTCTAATAATCTTTTAAACATATATGCTGTTTCTAGATTTGTCTTTTCTTGAATCATTAAAAGTTTTGCTAATAGAATTAAAAACTTTATACTATACTCTCCTTTTTTACCCAACTCTTCATATTCTAAAATCTCTCTTTTATTTTCTTCTAACAAACTTTCAATACTTAAAACTTTCTTTCTTTCATCTTCGCTTTTCAGGGGCTTAATTTTTGACCAAGTTTGAATAAGAAAATCTAGGAACCGTTTGGTATTTTCGCGATCGGCATGCATTTTAATAAGAATGTCCACAGCCCAATGGATATGTTTGGGCGTTCTAATATTTGACCATTTATCTTTTTCTTTTTGTCTATACTTAATTAAAATATCATATTTACTAAGCGAACCTTGATAAACTCCAATAACAAACCGACCGTTGACTTGTACTACAAATAAAGGATGATGTACCCTTCCATCACGTTTAAAAGTCATCGGCGGTAAATTATTATTCTCTATTTTATTCATGGTCTTTAAATAAATTTTGTTTGCGACTTAGATTTCGTTCTAATTCCTCAAATCTTTTAATCGATAAATCTAGATATTTTTTCTCTGTATCAATACCTATAAATTTTCTGCCTAAAAGATAAGCGGCAATTCCGGTCGTCGAACTGCCAGTAAAGGGATCTAAAATCAAATCACCCTTTTTTGTAGAAGCTAAAACAATTCTTTTAAGGAGATCTTCTGGTTTTTGTGTTGGGTGTTTGCCAAATTTTTTCTCTATTGCTTTCGGAGTATTAATGGCCCATACTGAGCGCATTTGAGAATTTGGTTTCTTAAGAAAATCTTCTAGCCAACGTCCTTTTTTCATTAGATCGTAATTAAAAATGTGTTTTGCTTTTTTGTCTTTCTTAGCCCAAATTAAAGTTTCGTGGCTTGCAGTAAAATAACGGCAACTTAAATTAGGCGAGGCATTTGGCTTGAACCAAGCAATATCGTTGAGAATATGATAACCGGCAAGTTGCAATGCAAAACCGCATTGATAAATAGAATGATATGTTCCGCTAATCCAAATGGTTCCATGGGGTTTTAAAACTCGTTTAACAGCTTTTATCCATTCGAGGTGAAAATGAAAATCTTTTTCTAGCCCATTGCTTTTATCCCATTCTCCTTTGTTAACACTCACTCGTCGTCCAGCATGCACAGTGAAACCTCCGTTTGAAAGAAGGTAAGGCGGATCGGCAAAAACCATATCAATAGAATTTTCGAGTAGTCCGCTAAGAATATCTAAACAATTAGCGTGGTAAAGAACAAATCCAGCCGCTTCGTAATAGGGTTTATGAATTTGAGCATCTACATCTTGCTTATTTTGTTTTATAGCCATTACATTTTGCATATTATTTTATTAACTCCTCAATATTTACACCTAATGCCTTGGCAATTTTAGCCATAACAAGGACAGAAGGTTTTTTAATGACCCCGCTTTCAATCTTTGTCAGGGTGGTATATTTAACGCCGGATTTTTTGGCAAAATCTTCCTGTGACAGACCCTGCTTTGTGCGGTATTTCTTTATATTTTCGCCAATGTTATTTTCTCTTGCCATATTTTCAATAATTTGATAGTATGTTATTGTAGTATTAACAATCTCTACTTTCAATATAATGATAACAAACAAATTAAAATCAATCAAGGAAAATAAGAAAAGCCCGCTTCTGGCCAAAATAAAGTTTGAGCCGACATTTTTTCAGGTTCTTTGGCGGTTTGCCTTTTCGCTTCCGCTTCAGGGCGAGGCTGGCGGAAAGGGGGTTCGGGGGGAATTCCGCCCGCCGAGCCCGTTAATGAAATCGGTTCGGATTTTTTCAAATACACACCGCTATTTGTCAAAATACTGATGAATCAATCAAACTTAAATTCTTCTGCCGGCTTTTATAAAAACTAAGAAAATAATGCATAAAAAATAGCGATTAAATCAATCGCTATTTTTTATTACTCTTTCTTTAAAATTAATTTGATTATAATTCAATTTCGATTTTCGAATATTTATGAGCACGGGCGGCTACCACAAAACAAATAATACCTGAAATAATTAAAATACAAGCAACAAGAATATTCAAAAATTGAGGATAAACAAGAATTAAAACAGCTGTTACAATAATCAGAATGCCTTCCAAAACCATTGACCAGACAAAATTTTTAATAAATTTTGAAACAATTTCTATTTGTCGCATAAATTTACGTATCTTTCAATATTCGACCTTTCAACTTTTTTATTATAACAAAAATTCAGCTATAATGTAAGGGTGTCGCAAAAATTACCCACTTCATTGATCAAAATTTTTTGTTAAAATAAAAATATGATCTGGTCTTATTTTCTCATTTTCGTTATTTCGTCTGTAATTTTATATATTTCTTGCGAAACATTGACTAAAATTGTAGTTCGAGTGTCTTCTTTTTTTAATATTAAAGAATTTGTTATTGCCTTCTTTGTTATGGCCCTCGCCTCATCGTTGCCTAATTTATTTTTAGGAATTAGCTCCGCTATCAATCACGCTCCGCAACTTTCTTTTGGAGATACGCTGGGCAATAATTTTATAGCGCTCACCTTAACCATTGCTTTGGGAATTTTATTCAGCAAAAATAAAGAAATTTCTACTGAAAGTCGGACCGTGCAAAATACATCAATTTTTGCTTTTATTGCTGCCATCTTACCTCTTATTTTAGCTATTGATGGAGAAATATCTCGAAGTGATGGTCTTATTTTAATACTCGCTTTCGCTCTATACGTTTTTTGGCTTTTTTCCAAACAAGACAGATTTCGAAAAGTTATATCGCCCGATTTAATAAACGAGCCAGCTAAAGCTATTTTCGAATTTAAAAATTTAGCGAAAAGTATCGTCATTATTGTTGGTTTAGTGGCGATTATTTTTATTGCTACACAAGGCATTATTTTTGCCGCTCAATCACTTTCCTTGCATTTAAATATTTCTCTAATTCTCATTGGACTTTTAATTACTGGCCTAGCCGATTCTCTTCCTGAAATTTATTTTTCCATCAATTCGGCTCGCAAAGGAGAGTCTTGGATGGTTTTAGGAAATCTTATGGGCTCCATTATTTTTCCTGCCACTTTAGTTATTGGAATTGTTTCGCTTATTCAACCCATTATTATTGATGATCTTTCCTCAATTGTTTTGGCACGGTTCTTTTTACTTATAGCATTGGTCTTTTACTTCATTTTTTCTCAAACTGATAAAAAGTTATCCAAAAGAGAAGCTATCTTTCTTCTTATTCTTTATGTGGCCTATTGCTTTTTTGAATTAATCAAAGTGATATAATGTATATAGCAATATAAAATAAATCGATCTTCGCTCTTTAAAAAATTATAAAGGAGGAAAATAATATGGAACGATCCGAATTTTTAACAAATTTTATTTATGAATCTGAATTAATAGAAGGGATGAACTCAAATAAAAATCAAATTCGAAAAGATCTAGAAAATAATAAAAAAACTGGACATGTGGGAGCAATTATCTATTTAGAAAATCGAGCTCGGGAAAAAGAGGAAGTTCTTACGGAAGATGACATTAAACGGGTACACAAATACATCTTCAACGAATCTCGCCAGTGGAACGAAAAGCTTAATCCGGGCAAAGGAGGTCTTTATGACGAGTGTAAAGATCTCTTTGGAGATCTTGTTGGCGCTCCTGCCACTCTTATCCCTGAAAAAATGAAGAAATTACTTAATATTGTAAACAAACATCAGCTGTTATTTTCTAAACGGGGGGAAACAGTGGATTTAGAACTGATTAGTAACTTTCATTATCATTTTGGAATAATCAGCCCCTTTGCTACATGCAATGGATTAGTCAACAGAGCTCTGCTTCTCTATCTCCTTTGGTATTTTGAAAAACCCCCTTTTATTATTCCAGCTAAAGAAAAAGACGAATACCTGATGACCTTCCGAACGCACAATCCCCAAGCTCTTTCCGAATACTTCGAAAAAAAGGAATATGAATCAAAAAAAGAGCCTCTCTATTAAAGAGGCCTTTTTTATTTGCAATCAAAGAATTCTCGGCGAAGCTTACTCTCCCCACCGTGTTCGGGTGAGTACCATTGGCGCCCGACGCTTTCACTTCTCTGTTCGGAATGGGAAGAGGTGGTTCACGTCGAGCTAAATCACCGAGAAATCTTTGATTACAAATCTATTTTAATGAAGCATTTTTTATCGGGACGAATCACCCGATTAGTACGTCTCGGCTCAAATTCTTACGAATCTTACACCTGACGCCTATCAATTCCAACTCTTTCGAATTGGAATCCCGACTTGCGTCGGACCTAGTCATCTTCTAGGGGGTGAAATGACACCTAATCTTAGGATGGGCTTCGCGCTTAGATGCTTTCAGCGCTTATCCCGACCGAACATAGCTACCCGACAATTCTCCTGGTGGAAAAGCCGGTACACCAGAGGTTCGTTCAACCCGGTCCTCTCGTACTAGGGTCAACCTCCTTCAAGTGTCAACGCCTGCAACAGGTAGAAACCAACCTGTCTCACGACGGTTTAAACCCAGCTCGCGTATCCTTTTAATTGGCGAACAGCCAAACGCTTGGGACCTTCTCCAGCCCCGCGCTAGGATGAGCCGACATCGAGGTGCCGAACCAGATCGTCGATAGGGACTCTCGGATCTGACTAGCCTGTTATCCCCGGGGTAGCTTTTGTCCGATGTCTCCGGCCGTTCTAAAAAGAACCGTCGGGTCACTAAGTTCTGCTTTCGCATCTCAATCCGTAAATAAAAAATTACGGACCGTCGAGTTTTTACAAACTCGAGTTTGGCGTGTGAGCCTCACAGTTAAGCCGGCTTATGCCTTTACACGACCAGTGCGATTTCCATCCGCACCTAGCCGACCTTAATAAACTCCTCCGTTACCTTTTAGGAGGATTCCGCCCCAGAAAAACTGCCCGCCAGACACTGTCCCCCAGCGTTTTAACCACTGAGGTTAGAATTTAAGTTGTTACAGAGTGGTATTTCACTGGCGACTCCACTCCGACCGGAATCGGAGCTTCAACGTCTCCCACCTATGCTACGCAGCAACAACTTAAACCCAATATCAAGCTACAGTAAAGCTCCCGGGGTCTTTTCGTCTTGTTGCAGGTACCCAGCGTCTTCGCTGGAATCGCATTTTCACCGGGCTCCTCGTTGAGACAGTCCTCTGATCGTTACGCCATTCATGCGCGTCGGAACTTACCCGACAAGGAATTGCGCTACCTTTGGACGGTTATAGTTACCGCCGACATTGACGAGGGCTTAAAGCGATCGGCTGATTTGTCTTGCGACAAATCAACTGTCGCTCTTGACCTTCTCGCATCGGTCAGGCGTCAGCCCCTATACATCCTCTTACGAGTTAGCAGGGACCTGTGTTTTTATTAAACAGTCGCCAGAGGTTCTTTAGCTGCGGGCCACCTCGCACTCCGCACAAGAAAATCCAAATGACAGAAATTCAAATCTCTAAAAAGTTCTAGATTTAATTGGCTGTTTTTGAATTCGATATTCATACTTCGAATTTCCTTGTGCGAAGCACAAGATGGTCAGGCCTTATCGCGAACTTACGGCCGCTTTTTTGCCGAGTTCCTTAACGAGGAATCACCCGTTCGCCTTAGTGCACTTACACCTATCCACCTGTTTCGGTTTCCGGTACGAATTCCTATAAATTAACCTTAGAAGTTTTTCTCGGAAGGCTCTGCTTCTGAATTTTCCGCCGAAGCGAAATTTTCTCGATGATTGAAATTTGTCATTAAAGACAGTTTGCCGGATTTACCTAGCAAACATTTCTACTCACCAAGAACGTCAAACCATTAAGACGCTCAGATCTTTTTCCTTCGTCCCTCCATCGAATTTATAGGAAGGGCTGGAATATTAACCAGCTATCCATCAGCTGCGGCTTTCGCCATTGCCTTAGGCTCGCCTAACCCGTGGTTGATTGCCATTGCCACGGAAACCTTGGATTTTCGGCGTCCCAATTTCTCATTGGGAATGCGGTTACTCATGCCAACATTCTCTCTCCCAACCTCTCCATAGGTTCTCGCGAATCCTACTTCACTGATGTTGGGATGCTCTCCTACCCCTCTTGTGCAAAACACAAGAAGTCGCGTCTTCAGCACTTGGTTTAAGCCTCGCTACATTTTAGGCGCGATCAGCCAATTCCGACCGAAGTCGGAATATGATAGTGAGTTGTTACACACTCTTTAAATGATGGCTACCTCTAAGCCAACATCCTATCTGTCTTCGGCTAATCACTTCCTTTAACACTTAACCAAGATTTAGAGGCTTTAGACGGCGATCAGGGTTCTTGCCCTTTTGACCACGAAGCTTAGCCCCCGTAGTCTTACTGATCATCCTCGTTTTTGGTATTCGGAGTTTGACTTAATCGCCGAGCTTTCGCCCTTTACGATTAAACCAGTAGCTCTACCCCCAAAAATTGAATAGATGATTGCTAGCCCTAAAGCTATTTCGGAGAGAACCAGCTATTACCAAGCTCGATTAGCTTTTCACTACTTACCACAGCTCATCCGAAGGTTTTGCACAACCAACCGGTTCGGGCCTCCCTTCGGCTTTCGCCGAAGTTCACCCTGGCCATGATAAGCTCGCTTGGCTTCGGGTCGTATAAATGCTACCTCATCATCTCTTCGCAGCAAAAATAAATTTACTGCGAAGAAAAGATGGACGATCTATTAAATCTCGGTTTCCCTATGGCTTCTCCCGCTGAGCAGGATTAACCAAAGCAGCATCTATACACTCGTTGGCTCATTCTTCAATAGGCACTACGTTACGCGGAGCGCTTCACGTCCAATGCGCTCCGCGTAACGAATTCAAAAGTCAAAATTCAAAAGTCAAAATTAAATATCACCTTCGATGATAAATTTATAAATTTATCCCGAAGAGATACCTAAATTTTACATTTTGATTTTGCATTTTGCATTCGGCGCGAAGCGCTCCGCGCTTCGTATCCTTGTAAGCGTATGGTTTCAGGTTCTATTTCACCGGCCTCACCGGCCTACTTTTCACCGTTCCCTCACGGTACTGGTCCGCTATCGATCTAGAAAAGTATTTAGCCTTGCCAGTTTAGTTCTGGCAGCTTCCTCCGAGGTTTTCTTTTCTCGAAGTACTTAAGAACAAATACTAGAGAGTTTTTTGGTTTTCGCCTACAGGACTATCACCTTCTTTGGTTGAACTTTCCATTTCATTCAGCTAACCAAAAAATTTGTGACTCTCCCACTTTTTAATAATCTTTTAACACTCGAGTTGAATCTAAAAGATAATTAAAAAAGCGTATTTGCCTTGCAACCCCTACCCTGCGCAAAAGCACAAAGTAGGTTTGGGCTCTTTCCTTTTCGCTCGCCGCTACTAAGGAAATAGTTATCTCGAAATTCGAGACATTGTTTTCTTTTCCTCCGCTTACTGAGATGTTTCACTTCAGCGGGTCTGCTCATGCTGTTTTTACGCAGCATGTAACGCTGGTTTTCAGCGTTAGGTTTCCCCATTCGGAAATTCCCGGATCAAAGGTTGCTACGCACCTCCCCGAGACTTATCGCAGCTACGCCACGTCCTTCATCGCCTTTTCTAGTCAGGGCATCCACCATACGCCCTTATTTCGTCCCGATAAAAAATGCTTCATTGTACCTTAATATGAATTGTCAAAGAGCGCGGTTGTTATTCACAACCAGGATGTAAACAAAATTTTTTCTGTTTACAGCTTGATAGTGAATAAGAATTTTATTTTTAAAAAATCCGCTCCATTCAAGGAAGCGGATCGCTACACAAAAAATTCCTTTTCTTTAGCTTCCTTGAACAAAGATATTGTAGAATAATTTACTCATTGTTTATAATTCCATTTTAATAAAACTTTATTTGCTGTCAAGGGGTAATCCTTTTTTATGGTGAATCAATGAAAAGCCACAGAAACCAATAAAAAGCCACCCCCTTTATAAAGGGGGTGGCTAACAAAAATCAATTATTTTTTCTCTTCAATGCGATTTCGAAATTCATCAATAAGATGAGCAGCATAATCTTTGCCTCCTAAACCAAAAGCGATTCCGCCAGCAATAGCAAACATTGCAATCACGCCTGTAATTACGGTATTAATAATAGTGACGCCTACTCCCAATTGCAGCAAAGCAGTCAAAAATCCAAAAATGAGCACCACCCATTGAGTTAAGCTAGACAAAAACTGAGAAGCATACAAATTAGCCCCTTTTACAGTTCCTCTTACTAAAGAAGCGAGAAAGTCAGCAACAATAATCGAAGCAATGATAATAATTATAGCAATAACAATATTCGGTAAGTAAAGAACAACGTCCTTTAAAAATCCACTAATTGCCGTCAGCTTCAAAATATCGGTTGCTGCCAAAAGGAAAACTAAAATGAAGAACCAGCGAACAACTTCGCCTAAAAATTTACCGGAATTAAGCTTCCAACCTGCACGCTCACAAAACTTATCAACACCTAATTTGGACAATAATTTATCCAATTTAATAGCAGTAATAATTTTATTAACTAAACTTCCCAAACCAGCTGCAATGAGCAAGCCAATAAGAAAAACTATGAGCGCACCTAAAAAATTTGGCAGAAAATTTACAAAAGCACTCCACCAAGTTTGGAAAGAGGCCACTAAAATATCTGCCCAAGATTGAACGACCATATTTGAATTAGATATTAATTAATCGACCTTTAAAAAATCTTCTTATTTATATTATAACCAAAAAATCTTTAAATTATAAGCTTTTGTGGATAACTTAAAAAATGGGGTTAATAGGTTTTTTCCCTCTTAAAACAGAAATGATGTTTTTAGCTGCCATTTCTGCCATTTTTGAACGCGTCTCAATACTTGCCGAAGCAATATGCGGTAAAAGAACAGTATTAGGTAGTTTTAGTAAATCCGGCGTAATTTTTGGTTCAAATTCATAAACATCTAATGCTGCTCCAGCAATTATTTTTGCCTTCAAAGCTTTTGCCAAATCTTCCTCTTTAATAACTGCTCCTCGAGATGTATTAATTATATAAGCGGTTGGTTTCATCATTCTAAATTCTTTTAAAGTAAACATGTGTTTTGTTTTTAGCGTCAATGGCACATGAATGCTAATAAAATCGGATTGTTTTAATAATGACTTGAATGGGGTGTATTGAATGCCCAACTGTTTTTCTAAACTTTTATTTCGCATCGCATCAAAATAAATAATTTTTAATCCGAAGCCATCGCGCATTCTTTTGGCCACCTCTCCTCCAATCCTTCCTAAACCAACAATCCCTAAAGTTTTATTTCTTATGTCTGTTCCTAAAAAAAGCATTGGTTCCCACCCTCTAAATTTATTTTGACGAACAAATTCATCAGCTTCAACGATTCTTTGAGCAATTGCAAAAAGCAATCCGATGGTATGTTCTGCTACTGTTTCAGTTAAAACACCCGGAGTATTAGTAGCATAAACTTTTCTTGCTTTAAAATCATCAATATTAAAATTATCGTAACCAACGGCATAATTAGCCACTATCTTTAATTGGGAACCAGCAGCATCTAATATTTCGCCGTCAATCTTATCAGTTAAAAGGGAAAGAATCGCATCAGCTCCCCTAACAAATTTTTTCAACTCCTGACGAGTTAAAATTCTATCATAGGGACTCACTTTTACTTCAAAACCAGCCTTTTTTAACAACCGAAGACCTGCTTCGGGAATTCGACGAGTAACTACTACTTTGTATTTTTTAGTCATATCAATTTTCAATTGAATTATTATGGCTATTACGACTGTTTATTTGTTTTACCTTTCTATAAATATAATAGCATACAAACCCAACAATTACAATTAAAATTATGTAATCAAATCGGTGAAAATAATTTTCGATAATTTGCCACTGTTCACCAAAATACAATCCAATATAAGCCAACACATAAGACCAAATTAAAGAGCCGAAAAAAGTATAAACGGAAAATTTGCCCAATGAAACTTTAAAAATGCCAGCCGGAAATGAAATGAAGGTTCGAATAACTGGCAAAACACGTGCAATCAACGCAGATCTAACGCCATATTTTTTAAAAAAATTTTCGGCTTTTAAATAATCGGTAGCGAAAAATTTCGATTTTAAAAAGAATTCTTTGACTTTATTACCTAATTTAAAGGCAATCCCGTAAGAAACCAACGAGCCTATCAGGTTACCCAAACTCCCTATTAATGCCAACCAATAAAGATTAAATCGACCTTGAGAAACCAAAAACCCCGAAAATGGCATTATAATTTCAGAAGGAATAGGAATATTACAACTTTCGAGTGCCATCAAAATAAAAACGCCCGCATAACCCATTTGAGATATTAAATTTAAAATAAAGTTGGCAATTGCTGAAAATATGACCTCAATCATAATTATTTACTTTTTAGATATCTAATGCCTTCGTCAGGATCAATAGCTGTAATTTCAATACCAGTTGATAATTCAAAACCGGCAGAAATAGAAATTTTTGGAACAATTTCAATGTGCCAA
>Ga0209409_1002039_pt1 | contig 15868 bp, 9 predicted proteins | sample AD_JPNMR1_MetaG_FD_184424 | JGI IMG/M metagenome (GOLD analysis project Ga0209409, IMG submission 184424) | Active sludge microbial communities of municipal wastewater-treating anaerobic digesters from Japan - AD_JPNMR1_MetaG (SPAdes) (version 2) | ecosystem: Engineered > Bioreactor > Anaerobic >...
ATTTTACTTACAATTTATCTCTAAAGTTAAAAGCTGAAGGATTCACTGAAATAATGAATAATAGTTTAGAATCAGAAAATTATTATAAACAATTTAATTTATTTGCTGATGATGAATATGTAAAAGTACTAAATCCTATTAGTAATGAGCTAAATATTCTGCGACCTTCTTTACTTTTTGGTGGCCTTAGATCTATTGCTTATAATCTAAATAGACAAGAAAAAAATTTATTATTTTTTGAATTAGGTAAAATTTATAAATCTATTAATGCTCAAGCCAATAATGTAAAAGAAAAATTTTATGAAAATCAACAATTAGCTATCTGGATGACTGGTAACTTATTCGCTGATAATTGGAAATATAAATCAAAAGATATTGATCTTTTTGACATTAAATCTATTATTGAAAATATATTTAATCAACACATCAAAAACAAACAATTTGTTTACAAGGGATCAGAGCATCGTTTATTAGTAAATTCTTTTGAAATTTATAATGATAATAAATTATTATCAACTATTGGTGAAGTGAAAAATGATGTGTTAAGATATTTCGATATCGATACACCTGTGCTTTATGCAGAAATCTATTTAGAAAATTTATACGAATTATACTTAAATAATGAGGTTAAATATACTGAACCAAATAAATTCCCGATTGTTAAGCGAGATTTATCTTTACTTCTAGATAATGATATTAGTTTTCAGCAAATCAAAGATGTCATTTATAAAACAGCTTCTAAATATGTAAAAGACATAAATCTTTTCGATGTTTATGATGGAAAAAATCTACCTACAGGTAAAATATCATATGCCATTAGCATAAATTTAGAAAAAAAACAATCTACTTTCACTGAGCAAGAGATAGATAAGCTAATGAAAAAAATCATTGATGCTTTAAATGCTCAATTAGGTATAGTACTGAGAAGATAAGATATAGAACTAAGGTTTATTAAAAAAATCACTATTTAGAATTATCGGATATTCCTTTAATGTTTTTTGATAAAAATTCTTATCCATTATGTTCTTTTTTTCATTCATTGCGCCATCAAAGCATAAATTTTTAACTTCATTAAAAGATTTAACTTTTACAAATTGTTATGAATTTATATATATGCAAATTTAAAAATTTTAGTTGTTAAAATATGCTGCAATTTTTTTAATTTGTAAAAATTTATTAATATTGTAATATATTTTTGTGGGATATGAAATATGGTATTACCTGGTGGGGTAAGCAATGGTTAAACTCGCTTAATAGAATAGACTATAGTAATAGACTAGAACGTGGACTCTCATATGCAGATAATGGTTCTGTAGTATATATCTCTTACATATCTAATAAAATCATTGCTAAAGTGCAAGGCACTAGAGATATACCATATAATATTTCTATAGAGGTACCTGAATTCTCTAATGACCAAAAAAAATTACTCATAAATCTTATCAATAGTAATCCTCAAATATTATCAAAACTATTAAATAATGAAATTAGTCCCGAATTAGAATCTTTAGCATTGAATAATGGAATAAAAATTTTCCCTTCTACATGGAAAGATTTTACAATGCGATGTAGCTGCCCAGATTGGGTGGTACCATGTAAACATATAGCTGCGGTTATTTATCTATTCGCTAGCGAAATAGATAAAAATCCCTTTATTTTATTTAAATTACACGGGTTAAATCTTTTAGATGAGTTTCATAATGAAGGCGTAGATACTCAAAATACTAGTGTTGCGAGTTTTGATAATTTTTTTACTAAATCTTTAAATAAAAATAATGTCAGTATTGACAAGGCTAAACTGTATGATATAGATTTGTCAAGATTGAGTAGTGACAGGTCTTCGCCATTTTTACTATTAGCACCATCACCAGTATTTTATTCTGGAGATTTCAAAGGATTATTTACAAGAACTGCCGATAAACTATCAAATTATATAGAAAAAAAATTTATTAATAATGAGAAAATAAAAAATTTCAATATATTACCACTAGTTATAGATAGTGATATTCATTTTTTGATAGATGATAAAACATTAAAAATAAATGTAGAGCTTGTATATAATGATCATAAAACACTTATCAGTATAGCAGATTTAATAGATTATTTCCAATTTATACAAGACAAACATTTATCTCTACTCAATAATTCATGGTTATTAATTTATAAAATTTACCTTTTTTCATTACAGCTAATAATTAAAAAATTATATTTCCCTAAAATTTCAAAACATAGTAACGATCAATATGTACTACAATATATTCCTGCAATTATAGAAGAATCTGTAAAAAATATATTTGATGAGTTAAGTCAATTTTTAAGTTTAGATATTATAAAAAAACAAATTAATTATCAGAAAGAATATCTAAAAGATCAAGGGCAAGAGTTAAATTTTCTGTGTTCTATATTTATCAATTATTTTTATGAGAGGGCATACGAAGACAAACAATTGCCCAAAGAATGGGATAGCCCTGATCTATATTATGGCATCAAAGAACTTTTCATTTATGGAGTATCTGATAATTTTGATTTATTCACTACTAGAGAAATACCACAGAGCATACATCAGTGGTTAAGTATTTTTGATATACATACACGCAGATTTATACCATTACTAAAAATTGACCTACCTGAGCGAGAGTTTGAGACAGGCTTCAGATTATCTATACTCATCTCAGATAATGAGAAAGAGGATGCGATGGATATAAGGCTCAGAGATGTTTTAGAAAATTGGAAATATGATAATATAAAATTAGAAATACTAAAAGATCTCAGCTTAATAGCTAATTATTTACCACAAATCAATGATTTATTGTCAGATACATCTCGGACAATAGTATGGCTGCCATTTGATGATTTCCCAGAAATATTAAATAACATTATCCCATTAATCAGAATGTTGGGTGTCAAAGTCTTGCTACCTAAAGAATTACGAGATCTTGTACATCCATATTTAGCTGCGCGAGTTACTGGTTTTCCAGAGCTCAAATCTGATGATTTACTTACAAGAGAAGCTCTTTTGAAATTCCAATGGGATGTGTGCATCGGTGAGGAGAGAATAGATGCAGAAGAATTTTTTGAACTTGTAGGTAATCTGAATGGTTTTGTAAAACTAAGAGATAAATATATTTTTCTAAAAGAATCTGAAATAAAATCTTTAAAAAAGAATTATGAAGATTTACAAAAATATGGTAAAATATTTATACCAGAGGTAATAATGGAGGGCGAGAGCCTAGGGAATCAAATACATATAGATCCAGAGATACAAGATCGCTTGCAAAAAATGTTATCTGTAAAAGAAATTCCTATTCCAAAAACTCTGAATGCTACACTTAGACCATATCAAGAGAGAGGTTATCGATGGTTAGTAAAAAATTCAAGATTAGGGTTAGGCAGTTTAATAGCAGATGATATGGGATTGGGCAAGACAATACAAGTGATTACACTACTTTTACATTACCAAGAAATAGGATTGCTAGAACAAGCTCTTGTAGTCGTCCCTACATCCTTGATTTCTAATTGGGAACAAGAACTTTCTAAATTTGCACCTACATTAAAATATTATTCTTATTACGGTAATAAAAGGAATAAAGATTTTAGTAATTATGATGTTATTATTACTTCATATGGTATTATTCGCAATGACTTAGACACATTCCTAGAAATGACTTGGCAATTTTTGATTCTCGACGAAGCTCAAAATATCAAAACCGTATCATCTAAACAAACTAAATATATCAAACTACTAAAAGCAGATATACATATAGCTATGACTGGAACTCCTGTAGAGAATCGCTTGACAGAATATTGGAGTATATTTGATTTTATCAATACTGGCTATCTACCACCATACTATGAATTTAGAGATGAATATGTGAAACCGATACATTACAATCATGATATGGAATGTATAGAAAGGTTTAGACGCATTACATCACCATTCATTTTGAGAAGACTAAAAACTGATAAATCTATTATTTCTGATTTACCTGATAAAATAGAAAACAATTATTATACTAATATGACTAAAACACAGACTGCTCTCTATGAAAGTGTAGTACAAACATCTTTAGCTAAATTAGAAGCTTCTATAGAAGAAAATAGAGAAGTATTTATTCTAAAACTAATTTTAGACCTTAAACAAATATCTAATCATCCATATCAATTTCTCAAACAAGGGTCTAAACATTATTCTAAATCAGGTAAAGCAATGCTTTTGCTAGACCTAGTTGAAAATATTATCGAGAGTGGAGAAAAAGTTTTAATATTTACTCAATTTAAAGAAATGGGAGATTTGCTAGTAGAATTCATTAGAGATAAATTTGATCAAGAACCATTATATTTGTATGGTGGTAGCTCGCGAGCACAACGTGATGATATGATTTGGAAATTTCAAAATAGCTACCCGCAAGTTTTTATTTTATCTCTTAAAGCCGGTGGTCTTGGACTCAATCTAACTGCTGCTAATCACGTAATACATTATGACCTGTGGTGGAATCCTGCTGTAGAAGCCCAAGCCACAGATAGAGCTTTTAGAATTGGACAAAAAAAGAATGTGATGGTTTATAGATTAATCAATAAAGGAACAATAGAGGAAAAAATTGATATCTTGATAAATAATAAAAAAGAATTAGCTAACCTTACAGTAAATATTGGTGAGAATTGGATAGGAAACCTGAGTAATGATGAAATTAAAGAATTATTGAGACTAGAGGGATGAGTTATGGTGACTAGGAGACTGGGAGAATAGGTGACTGGGTGACAGGGAGAGATGGAGAGAAAAGGAGACTTTATGATAAGGTGTGTATTTGGATTTGATGTTAACTTCTAAACTGCCACATATTATTAAACTTTTACTTATCTATTATTTATTTTGTATTTTTGTAATGAATATTCTGATAATTACATTTTAAAATATGGAAGACCTTATTAAATATATTAGAAATAGCATAGCAGTGAAAGAAGCTATTTTATCAGATGAAATTTTTTTAGAAAATTTTGAAAAATTAGTCAATAAATCTGTAAATTGTATCATTAATGGTGGTAAAATCTTTTTTTGTGGAAATGGAGGCAGTGCTGCAGATGCTCAACATATAGCCGCAGAGCTTACAGGGAAATTTTTACAAGATAGACAACCTATAGCAGCGATTGCTTTAGGAACTAATTTTTCATATACTACAGCTGTAGCGAATGACTATTCCTATGATAATTTGTTTTCTCGTGAACTAAAAGCTCTAGCTAAGGCTGACGATATATTGATAGGTATCTCTACATCTGGCAATTCTGCTAATGTAATGAATGCTATAAATATTGCTAATCAAATTGGTTTGCTAACATCAGCATGGACTGGTAAAAATGGTGGTAATTTAAAAAATATTGTCGATATATGGCTCGGTATACCGACAGATTTCACGCCTCATATACAAGAAGCCCACATCACTATAGGTCATGCTTTTTGCTATTTTTTAGAAAGAAAATTGACGCAATAGTTGATCAATATTTCTTTAAACTTTAAACAAAGATATTATTTTAGTTCTATAACGTTTATTTAGGTTAATTTTTTTACCACAAAGAGCACCAAGATATTACACAAAGTTCACAAAGTAACATTTGTAAGCATTTTAATTCTATCATTCTCTGTGTTCTTTGTGCATTCTTTGAGAACTCTGTGGTTAATATTTAACTGTCCAAAAATAAATAAAATTCATTTTTGTAAAAATACTCTTTTTTAATCTCTGCCAATACAAAACGTTATAGAACTATTATTTTTATTAAATCTTTGTTGTTAATCATAAATATAACTATTTATTTTCTTTTTCTTTGAGCTCTTTATCATATACTAGCAGGGCATATTCATTATCTATAATTAAATATCCCATATCATAGCAAAAATAATAAATAGACCCCTTATTGGTTTGTAAAATATGAGTATGATATTTAAAGTCAAACCCTTTTTCCCTCATTTTTTCGATTTTTACTTTAGTTTTTCCAGTTTTATTAAGCTCTTCTAAAATCCTTCTATTTTGTCTTAATTGGTTGTTAATATTTCTATATACATTTATATGATCTCTATTTAGTTTATTATTATATGTATTACGACATTGATCATCACAAAATTTCTTATCTGAACGACCAACTAGAGGCTCTCCACATTCCAAACAATATCTTTCTGCCATAAATTTATAATTTTTTTATTACAAATTTATTAATTTTTTTGACAAACGAAAACTCCCATAAACTATAAAGAAATATACTTATGAAAATTAAATCTGATAATGTTAAGGCATCATTAACTATTATATTTGCTATAATTTGTATTAAAAATATCAAAGGGATAAATAAATAAATTTTATAATTCACATGTTTAAATAAATAAAAAGAAACTAAAATACCTAAAATGCATGTAATAAAAATAAATAATAAATAGAATGAGATAGTACTAGATTTTGTATAATTCCATACTACCCCGATTATTTCCAAAAGTAACCATAGAACAAAAATACTTAAATTTGCTCTATGTCTATTCATAACTTCTTGTTCACCAGAATACATTTTTTCATTAAAAACAATAAAGGGTTTATTAGAAAATCTATTATTTAAACTTATAGTGATTTTATTATTATCTAGAATATACTCGACATTATTTTTTAAGTCGTTTTTAGAGACTTCGTCAATTTTATTATCATTAAAATAAATTCTATATAATTTCTCTTTAGCGGCATAAGATATTACAAGAGTATTTTCATTGTTTTTAATTCTGTATATATTCATATTTAAAATTAGAAATAAGAAATTACAACAATTAAGATTGATTAAGTAATTGTTTAGCAGTATCTATGGCTGTATCTAAAATAGTATCACTACTAAGCATAGAAGCTATAGACATTATACGTTCTTCATTAGAGAGATATCTAAATCCGCTACGAGTAGTAGATTTATCAGTTTTTTTCTCTACAAAGATATGATATTTAGCTTTTGCAGCTATTTGAGGTAAATGAGTAATAACTATCACTTGATGGTGCATAGACATTTCGGATAACAGTTCTGCCATCTGAGCTGCTATATTACCAGATACGCCCATATCGATTTCATCAAAGATTAAAGTAGGTAAATAGTTTTGTGCAGCAATGATAGATTTCAAGGCTAACATTAATCTACTAAGCTCACCACCACTAGCAACCTTTTCAATTGGTTCAGGAGCTATTCCTTTATTAGCGGAAAATTTTAACAATAATTTATCCATACCATAGTTGGTAAAATCATTGATGAAATCTAGCTGAACGACAAAATCACTTTCTTGCATGCCCAGTCTAGATAATAAATTTTTCACTTTATCTTCTAATAATGGAATATGACTTTGCCTAACATTAAATAATTTTTTACCTAATTTATTAAGTTCAGATGCCATATTAGATAAATCAGCTTCTTTAGTAGCAATATTTTCGGCTAAATCATCTATACTATAGATTTCATTTTTTAAATTATCTTGTAAATTTAGAAGTTCATCAGTTGTTGATACATGATGCTTAAACATTAATTTTTGTAACAGATCTAATCTATTTTCTATACGCTGTAGTTCATCAGCAGAAAAATCCATAGATTCAGCTTGCTCACTCAAAGAAATAGCTATTTCTTTAATTTCAATTTCAATATTTTCTAAGGTGCTTAAATATTCGTTTGCTTTAGGTAAATAACTACTAATATTCTTAAATTTTTGAATAACTTGACTAATATTATTATAAATATTGGGTTCATTCTCATATAAAAGAGCTGTAACCTCTTTGATAGTGTGTAGAGTTTGCTCACCATGAGATAATAATTCGAATTTTTGAGATAATTCTTCATACTCATTCTCTTTTATATCAGCATTTTTCAACTCTTCCCACTGAAAATGTTTGTAATCATTCTCGAGCATTAGTTGCCTAATAGTTTCATTATCTAACTCAATCTCTCGTTTAAGGCTAGTATAACTACTAAACAATTTATTATAAGTATCAAAAAGATAATTAGTTTTAGCAAAAGAATCCAACAGAGCATATTGAAACTTTTGAGTACCTAATAGCAAAGTATCAAACTGAGAATGAATATTAATTAATTGCTCTCCTAAATTTTTCAGAATATTCAGATTTACTGGTGTATCATTGATGAATGCTCTTGAACGTGTATTGAAATAAATTTCTCTACGTATTATGAGAATATCGTCATAGTCTAAATCATTATTAATAAAAAAATTTTTTAAATCTAAATTTTTAATATCAAAAGTTCCCTCAATGACACACTTTTTAGATTTGTCTAACAAAGCATTATTATCAGCTCTATCACCTAATAATAACTGAATAGCACCTAGGAGGATACTTTTGCCAGAGCCAGTTTCACCAGTGATAGTAGTAAATCCGCTATTAAAATTTAAAGATAATGAATCTATAAGGAGGTAATTTTGAATATCTAAATGTTGCAACATTTATCTAAAAAGAATTTATACAAAGATAGAATAAAAATTTTTAATGGGGAAATATGGGGTAAAAATGAAGGGGTGGGGGAAAGGATTTTATTTTTATGTTAGGTTTTCTATTGGTTTATTTCTAAGTTTGATGTATTCGTACCATGCCCGTCTATCCGACGCTGCTAAATTCAACATTCTCCCCACATCCTCTATTAATTTATTCAATAAATACTTGTGCTTCACTATATACCACATTATGTAACTCTGTAAATATTTAGTAGCTACTCCTCTGAACTTCTTATCTATCCACTTCGCAAATCTTACTGTATGCTGTCTCACTGTATTTATGTTGTATGTATCATTCTGATCTTTTACTAGTTCTCGTTTTACTGCCTTACTCTTTAAATTCTTTGACCTAAACTTCTTAAATTCTTTCTTATCTTCTCCCAATATCGTACTACTTGTAGATACTTTATTCCTTAATATTTTTTCTATTTTCACCTTCTTTATTTTATCAAAGCATATTAGATTGAATAGCATATTGCCACTTCTGTCTTTCATCGCCAGCACTGCTACATTATGCTGTTTTTTCTCCTGAGCTATCAAATATTCTTCTTTGCTTTTATATCTTCTACCTTTTTCTGAATATTTCATCAGCAACTCTTCGAGTTCCATTATCCCAAAAAAGTTAACATTATCATCGAAGCTCCTCAATGCTGTCAATATTCTATGTCTCCATTCGAAACTTGTCGTTAGATCTATTCCTATTTCTTTAGCACATTGGCGTAAACTTTTCCCTTCTAGCATGCATAGAATATAGTCCAGCATTAATTCTTTTTTATGTAGATTGTAAACAAAGGTACCGGTAGTTACTCGGAAGTTTTTGCCACATTCTTTGCATTGATAGAGCTGCTGACCTTGTTGATGACCATTTTTTATAATGTTTATACTCTCACATTTGGGGCATTGTGGCGATACACTTTGCGCTTTGAGCCCTTGGTAGTCTACTACATCTGCATCTTTTTGTTTTAATAGGTAAAAAAGTCCATCGAGGAATGCTAAATGCTCTTGTTTGCCCATAGATAAATGTTCTACTAGATTATCAACTAATTGTTTCATAATTAATTATTTTTTACAAAATTAATTAAAATTTGGAAATATAATCAAATATATTTCCAAACATTAAAAATTTTATTTTATTTACCCACAAATTATACTCTTAAAATGTTAAAATACAATCATTTTTCATTATTTTTTAATTTTATAAAATTTATTTTTTAAATTTGTATAAAATATTAATTAGTTGAAAATTAATAATTATTTTTTGAATTTACTCCATTTTATTAAAACTAATAAAAATAAATTGTTATTATTTTTATTCTTTTTTTATGTGCTAATTTTAACTATTATACCTTACAATGATAGTAATAATATTAAGCAATATGAAAAGTTGGATTTTCCAGAATTAGTCGATAGAGGTTATCTGAATGCTATTGTAGAGCATAATAGTATGAGTTTCTTTGTTCACAATGGTAGATTAATGGGGTTACAGTATGACTTATTAAATTATATTAGTAAAAGGTGGAATCTTAAAATTAATCAAATCGTTGTAAATGATCTTAGTGAAGCTCTATCCCTTGTGGCTTTTGATACAATTGATATCTTAACGTCTGAAATTACGATTTTACCTAATAGATATCCATGTCTAGAGTTTAGTGTTCCATTATACAAAACAAAAATGGTATTAGTGTTATATGATTCCATTAATCCAAGTTCTAAAATTAAAAATTTTTCTGAGTTAAATATTGAAAGTTTACAGAATAAGTCTATTGCAGTTCCTTCTATGTCAATTTTTATTAATTATTTAAATAAATTAAAGGATAGTTTAAAAATTAATTTTTCAATAAGGGAGTTATCTGAGGAGCCAGAATCCATATTAGATAGTGTAATGAATAAAAAAATATATGCTACTGTAATGGATGAAAAAATCCTTATAGTCAATACGCCCCTTTTGCTTAATACAAGTTCTTATTATTTGCCATATCCTTCTTTTGACATTGGGTGGGCTTTTAGTTGCCATCAACCTATTTTAAGGGATAGTATCAATGAATTATTGTTATATTTGAAAAAAAATGGTATTTTAAATTTCTTATTAAATAAATATCAAAAACCTATTTATATAAATCAAAGCAATCAATTGACAGCTCATTCTAAAAGAACTAAAAAACTTACTCCTTATGATAAGATATTGAAAAAATATGGTAAAGAGTATGGAATAGATTGGCGACTTGTAGCGGCATTGATATATAGTGAATCTAAATTTAATGTAAATGCTATTTCTAGTAAAGGTGCTTTTGGTATAATACAAATAATGCCAGCGACAGCTGATATTTATGGTATTACTGCACAAAGCTCTATTGATGAACAAATTAAAGTTTCGTTTAAAATTCTGGATAATTATAAAATTACTTTAAAACAATTTTTTAAACATGAAAAAGATTTATATAAAGCCATGATTGCTTCATATAATTTGGGATTAGGTCATATTTTAGATGCTATTAATTTAGCTATTAAATACGATGGTGAAATTTATAATTGGGAACATGTCTCTAAATGGCTTTTGAATAAAGCTCAAAAAAAATATTATTCTGACCCAATTGTTAGAAATGGCTATTGTAATGGTAGATTAACTGTATATTTCGTAAATATTGTATATGATACTTATGAAAATTATGTACAACTTATTTAGATCACATTTCTTACATTAAAACAATAATACTAATATTTTAAAAAATTACTCTTAATGAGGTATAATTAATTTTATTATTTATATATTTGTAAAAATAAATTTATAAATGATGAAAAAAGTTATTTCTACAGATCAAGCACCAAAAGCTATAGGCCCATATAGTCAAGCAATAGAATGTAATGGATTATTATTTATTTCTGGACAAATACCTATAGACCCCTCTACAGGAGCAATAGTAGATGGTGACATCAAAATCCAGACGCGCAGAGTTTTGCAAAATATCACAGCTATTCTAGAAGCTGCAGGTTATCAATTGGATGATGTCATTAAATGCACTGTCTTAATGGCAGATATGAATGATTTCGCAGCTATGAATGAGATATATGGCGAATTTTTTACTAATAATAAGCCTGCTAGAGCAGCATTTGGTGTTGTTCAATTACCCATGAAAGCAAAAGTAGAAATTGAATGCATAGCTTCTAAATAATATCTAAATCTTGTTTGTATATATATTTACTAAAACATATACAAAGTTTAATCCTATTAATAAATAATTTTAAAATTATTTATTTACTAATACTTCTTTTAGTACATCAATCATATTTTCTACAAAAATAGGGTGTAATTTTTGAGTATAGTGTTTTTCTATATCATAGTAGTCTGCCATATTATCCGCAGGTAAGATAATATTTGTAATGCCTGCTCTCGAAGCAGCTAATATTTTTTCTTTAATACCACCTACAGGTAATACTTTTCCTCTAAGAGTTATTTCTCCTGTCATAGCTATGTCATTACGCACAGGTTTATTTAGTAAAACACTTGTCATAGCTGTTAGCATAGTTACACCTGCAGAGGGTCCATCTTTGGGTATGGCACCTTCTGGCACATGAATATGGATATTAAGTTTTTGATAAAAATCTTCTTCAATATTTAGTGATTTAGCATTTGCCTTGATAAACTCGAAAGCTAATGTAGCAGATTCTTTCATCACATCGCCTAGATTACCAGTCATAGATAATTTGCCATCGCCTTTGTGAGTTGATGCTTCTATGAAAAGGATTTCGCCACCTACGGGTGTCCATGCTAAGCCTAATACTACTCCTACCATTGGTTGAGTAAGTGCTTTTTCGCGTTTAAAAATTGGCACACCTAGAATTTCTTTAATATCATTAACTGTTAATGTAGTTTTTTTCAATTTACCAGAGGCGAAATCTACTGCTTTATTACGAATAATTTTAGCGATGCGTTTCTCTAATGCTCTCACACCACTCTCACGAGTGTAATTATCGATAATTTCTTTTAAAGAATTTTTTGAAAATTTCAAACCTGATTTAGCCATTCCATTTTCTTCTAGCTGCTTAGGCACTAAAAAACGTTTTGCTATTTCTAATTTTTCCTCGAGTACATATCCATGAAGTTCGATTATTTCCATTCTATCGAGTAGTGCAGGATTTATACTAGCAATATTATTAGCAGTAGCGATAAACATTATTTTAGACAAGTCAAATTCTGTCTCTAGGTAGTTATCATAAAAATGAGTATTCTGCTCTGGATCGAGAACTTCTAATAATGCAGCTTGTGGATCGCCTTGTATAGAAAGTGTACCTACTTTATCAATTTCATCGAGCATAAATACTGGATTAGATGATTGCACTTTTCGCAAGCTTTGTATTATCCTGCCAGGCATTGCACCCACATATGTTTTTCTATGACCCCTTATCTCTGCCTCATCATGCAATCCACCAAGAGAAATACGAATATATTTACGCTCAAGAGCTCTAGCAATAGATTTTCCCAAAGAAGTTTTACCTACACCAGGAGGACCTACCAAACATAATATTGGTGAACGCATATTCCCATTCAACTTTGTAACAGCTAGAAATTCTATTATTCTATCTTTAACTTTTTCTAAACCAAAATGATCCTCATCTAGCACTTTGCGTGCCCTTTTTAGGTCATAATTATCTTTAGTATATTCATTCCAAGGCAAATCTACTAAAAGCTCCAGATAGTTTAGTTGTACAGAATATTCTGCTGCCGCAGGATTCATGCGTTGTAGTTTTTTGAATTCTCTATCAAATAGTTCTGCTACTTCTTCTGGCCATTGTTTTTTTTGAGCTTTTTCATATAAATCTTTTAACTCTTGTTCATTAGTAGATACTCCCAATTCATCTTGTATCGCTTTTAATTGAACATTTAGAAAATAGTCTTTTTGTTGTTTATCTATATCAGATTTTACTCTGTCCTCTATTTTTTCTTTAATCTCTAAAATTTGAATATCACTAGCTAATTTTTCTAAAACGATATTTGCTATTTCTATAGGGTCATCACTTTCTAGAATTTTTTGTTTTTTTTCTATTGGTAGATTTAAGCTAGTAGAAATAAAATAGAGCAAATAAATAGAACTTTGAATGTTATCTATAGCCATACTAGCCTCATCAGGCACATTAGCAGATTGCTTGATAAGTTTTTTAGCATAATTTTTTATTAGTTCTATTGTAGCAGAAAATTCTTGATTATTTTCAGGTTCAATGATAGGTTTGATTTTTTGAACTTTAGCGATATGATATGGTTCAGTCGTTAATGGTTCTATTACTCTAAATCTATTACGACCTTGCAAAACCACCATTTTAGTATGATCTGGCATTTGTAATATTTTGATGATTTTGCCAACTGTACCGCACTCAAATAAATCATCGAAGTCTGGATCTTCTACATTAGCATCTTTTTGTGCAATTACACCAACTGTATTTGTGGTTTTGCTAACATCATTAATTAATTTTAAACTTTTATCTCTGCCAATGGTAATGGGCATTATACTACCAGGATATAAAACAGCATTACGTAATGTAATTATTGGCAGCTCTTTAGGTACGCGTTCGCTATTAATATGTTTCTCATCATCGGCGGATATCACTGGGAAAAAATCTTCTGCACCTTCACTCATTAAAAAAGCTATATTATTCATTAATTCTCCAATTTCTGACATCTTGTCTTAATTTTTATTGTATTTTAATTTTTATTATTAGTTACAAATAAAAGGCCAAAATTTATTATTTATAATTACGCTTTCTGAAAAAATAAATTATCACACCAGCTACGCATACTAATAAAATAGGCAAAACTATATTTATAGTTCTAATAACTGCCAAATTAATTTCTACTTTTCTTTTATCTAATAATCTAATATTAATGTCACGGTTTCTTATAGATATAATATCTGCTTCATCCAATAAATAATTTACACAATTTAATAGAAATTCACGATTACCATACATTATACCGGTATATCTATCATAACCTAGTGGATAAGGTACGTATTTACCCTGACGAAAAGCAACTTGATTTTTAGCAACATCACCATCGCCAACGATAATCATTTTATTAGGTTTACTAATTTCAGTGAAACGAATATCAGGATCTTTAGCTATAGTATCTAGGATTCTATCTTTATATAAGCTAGTAAAACTACCTTCTAATAACACTGCCATGGGGATATTACTTCTATTAAAAAATGTTCTATCTGCTTTAATACGTAAAAAATTAAGTGATATAATAGATGGTGTATTTAAAAGACGAGAATAATTACTAGAAGACAAAAGAATAGTTTTACGAATACCAGGTTTGGCAATAGTATCTATACTACTGGCGAATTCAAATTTGATATCATTAATATTTCTAACTATTGGATGACCTTTGATATTAGCGACAGTGGGGAAGAAATACCAATTAAATAAAGAGAATTGTGGTTGATTACCTACTTGTCCAGTTTTGACAGGTATCTGAGCACTATGGTAATCCATAACCAGGTCTTTATTTACTCTTGCACCATAATTAAATAGCATATCATCTAGATTTATATCATTAGGAATAGCTAAAATATCTGGTTTAGATTGTAGGCTATCCATATCTGCTAGAGCACCATCTATCAGCCAAAGTACTCTGCCACCTTTCATTATATATTGATCAATAATAAATTTATCCATCTCATCAAAAGTGCTATCAGGAGCCGCTATGATGATAGCTTTGAACTCGTCTAAAGCTTTTAGTTGATGATTTATCGTTATCTGGTTAACAATATAATAATCTTGTAAAGCTAATGCTAAATCATTAATTTCTAAAGCATCTAATTCTCCATGTCCTTTTATGAAAGCTATTTTAGATTTTTCTTTTAATGTAATGCGATGGATACCATCTATCAGCTTGTATTCTGTGTTTTCTATAGCATCATTTATTAATAGCTCTTTAGATCCAGGAATATTTGAATAAATAAAATTAATAGGAAGTTCTCTACCCTTATAAGTAACAATAGCACATGGCCATACTACATTTTCACTTGTGCCAGTTTCGCTAATTTCATAATCTATAGAAGGTACTAATCCTCTATATTCTAGCTCTTTGAGATAATTACGTAATGTAGCTTCATCTTTGCCTTTTGCTGGATCTATCAGGTCATATTTAATCAACCTTTTATTGTATGCTTTGAACTCATCAAGAGTTTCTATTATAGTTTTTTGTAATCTTTTATATGAAGGGGAAAGATTGCCATCTAAAAATACTTGAAAATATACATAATCATCGAGATTTTTTAGAATATTTTTAGTAGCTGGAGAGAGAGAATATCTTTTTTCACTAGTTAGATCTATTCTGAAATATAAAAAACTAGCTATGATATTAAT
>Ga0209409_1002041_pt1 | contig 15853 bp, 11 predicted proteins | sample AD_JPNMR1_MetaG_FD_184424 | JGI IMG/M metagenome (GOLD analysis project Ga0209409, IMG submission 184424) | Active sludge microbial communities of municipal wastewater-treating anaerobic digesters from Japan - AD_JPNMR1_MetaG (SPAdes) (version 2) | ecosystem: Engineered > Bioreactor > Anaerobic...
TGAAGTTATTGAAAAGGAAGAGGCTTATAAAGCAAAATTAGAGCGGATAAAAAGAGGACTGATGGAAGACTTATTAACTGGCAGGGTGAGAGTTAATGATCTTTAGAGAGCAAATAAGGAGAAATTAATGACACAGACGCAAATTAAATTAATATCAATTCCCGAATTGTTCAACAAGACATTCATCATTGGGTCTTATCAGCGAGGTTACAGATGGGATGAAAGGCAGGTGCTTGACCTATTAAACGATATTTTAGAATTTCAAAGTAGATATAATAAGAAACCCGGAGAATTTTATTGCCTTCAGCCTCTCGTCGTCAAAAAGCACAATAATAATCAGAATGAATATGAGGTTATAGACGGGCAGCAGAGGCTAACAACGATATTTCTGGTTTTAACCTTTCTAAAGGATAGATTAAAGGAGGATTACTATATTGAAAATATTTATCAATTAAAATATGAAACCAGGCCGGGCAGTGAAGATTACTTAAGAAAGATCTCAGATATCATAACAGAAGATAAAGACAATATAGATTATTATTATATCAGCAAAGCCTTTTTATGTATTAAGAACTGGTTTGAAGAAAATATAAAACAAAAAAGGATTACAAAGGCTGATTTTGCAAATGCTCTTATAAAGGTTGACAGAAAAAATGGCCGGGATTTAGCGAATAATGTGCGATTTATTTGGTATGAGGCGGAAGATGATGAAGCGGTCAAAGATCCAGCAGAAATATTCACTAGAATAAATATGGGAAAAATACCACTGACCAGTGCCGAACTAATAAAGGCAATCTTATTTATTAAAGAATCTGAGGAAGAAAGAGAGAACCACCAATTCAAAAGAGCCTACGAATGGGAAAGTATAGAAAGTGCGTTACGGGCAGATAAATTTTGGTATTTCCTTAACAGGCAAAAACATGATATTCCTACTAGGATTGAATTTATCTTTGACCTAATTGCTAATAAATATGAAAAGCTGGCGGATATTGAAGTAAATAAGTTAATTGATCCTTATTATACGTTCTATATATTCAATGAACTTATATCCAAAAAGATAGACGTTATTAATGGCCAAATTATTGCATCAGAAGGTTTAGCCCGGGATAGCCTATGGGATGAAGTTAAGACATATCATAGAATGTTTGATGAATGGTTTTATAACGATGAATATTATCATCTAATCGGTTATCTAATCCATTCGGATACTCAAATTAAGGAAATTATAAAATGCTGTCAAAGTTATGACAAAGTTGAATTTAAAGACTGGATAAGAAACGAAATTAAGAAAAGTATCCAATTCCAGGACAAAAATAGTGTCGGTAACTATTTAAGAGAGCTTGAATATGATAGAGATTATAAAGATATAAGGAAAGTTCTTTTATTATTTAACATATTAATCGCAAAAGATAGCCACGAAACAAGGTTCTCTTTTAATAAGTTTGTCGAACAAAAATGGACTCTAGAGCATATTCATGCCCAAAATTCAGAAACTATAAAAAACAGCAATCAAAGAAAACTTCTTCTTGCTGATCAACTGAAATATTTAGAAAACAATGGATATCTGGTAGCGGCCAAAGATATTGAAGATTTATTAAAGGAGAAAATAATAGACGAAAATACATTTAAAAAAATACAAGATACAATATACGAACTATTTTCTGATGAAATCAATATTCATTCAATAGATAATTTGACCCTCCTCTCTAGTCATGATAACAGTGCTTTGAGCAACAATATATTTCCGATTAAAAGGGAAAAAATTATAGATATAGATAAAAAGGGCGGATTTGTTCCCATAGGCACGAAAAATGTCTTTTTAAAATACTTTTCTAAGAATTCCGAACAAACAGTTAAATGGGAAAAACAAGACAGGGCTGCCTATCTTGAGGCAATAGTCGAAACATTGGAAGAATATCTTAAAGATGAAGAAGGCAAAGAATCTAATAGAGAGGGCCAAAATGAAAACTAATTTTTGGTCTTTAATTACTGAATATCAAATTGAAATCCCTATAATTCAAAGGGATTATGCCCAAGGGAGACCTCAAGAGAGAAGAATTGCTGAAACTTTTATGGATGCCATATCCGACAGCCTAAAAAATGATAAAAAATTAAGTCTGGACTTTATTTATGGCAAAACAAATCGAGGCAAACTAGTACCCATTGATGGGCAGCAGCGGCTGACGACCCTTTGGCTGCTCCATTGGTATCTTGCCTTAAAAGAAAATAGACTTACTGAGGACGTAAAGGAACGCTTAACAAAATTTAGCTATGAAACGCGATTGAGTTCTCAAGATTTCTGTAAAAAACTAATTAACGGACCAGTTAAATATGAAAAAGAACGGGATATAAGTAAGACTATAAGAGATTGCAAATGGTTCTTTCTGTCTTGGGAAAGAGATCCTACTGTTTTGAGTATGCTCAATATGTTAGATATCATACATGAAAAGCTTAAAAACAATAGCGACGCGCTCTTGGACAAATTAATCTCAGAAGAATCATTAGTTGAATTTTATTTTTTGCCGCTGGAAGAATTTGATCTAACCGATGAACTATATATTAAAATGAATGCCAGGGGTAAGCCCCTGACTGCTCTCGAATACCTGAAGGCGCAGCTATCAGAGATATTGAGTAGCGAAGAAAAAATGAAATTTGATAATGAATGGCTTGATATTTTCTGGCAGATCGAAAAGAGTAAGAATGGGAAAGTAAGTCCGCTGGAAGTAGATAGAAAATTCTTTAACTTTTGGGGAAACATATGTTTTCTATTGGTTGTTGAAGCCGATTTAGAAAACTTTTTATCAGATGATGATAATTTCGTCGAAACTTACAATATTTTCAATATATGGGATAAAGAAAAAAAATTGTCTTCAGAATACACGGCACCAAGGGTCTTTACCGAAGAAAATATAAGTAATATTGCCATATGTCTTGATTGTCTAAAGGGCTATAATGAAAAACTCGATGAATTGTTTGACAGCGATAAGATAGGGGTAAAGTTAATTGAACCCTTTAAGAGTATATTTGTAGACTTTCTTAAGCCTCATAGGGATGACGAGGGTAGAATCACTGTTAATTACCAGGAAAGGTGCAGATTTTATGCATTGTATAAGTATTTTATAAGGAATTACGCCTTAGACGAGAATAATAAAGAGATTTTTAAGAGGTGGGCGAGAATAGCTTTGAATTTAATCAACAATACCAGAATCGATGAGCCTATGGATTTTTATAGGGCTATCCGCTCGTTAAAAGAGCTTAGTAATCATATAAACGACATTTATGAATATCTCCTAAGCGGTGACTCCAAAGTTGACTTCTTTTTAGGGATACAGACAGATGAGGAAAAGAAAAAAGTAAAGTTAATTATGGAAGATCCGAATTGGGAAGAACTAATTGTTGATGTTGAGACCCATAGCTATTTTAACGGACAGATCGGCTTTATCTTGGAATATTCCAAAGATAAACAGGGGGGATATGACCAAAAGAAATTCAGATATTATGGAGAAAGGCTGAAGGAATTATTTAGTAATCACGATCTCAGAGAAAGTTATCTTTTTGAGAGAGCATTATTGGCCAAAGGCAATTATCTGGTCAAGGATGGTATGAATTATACCTTTTGCAATTTTGAAGAAGGTCTTAGAGCAAAGATGGACAACTGGAGGAAGGTGTTTAATGATGATATTAAAAGTCAGTATTTAAAATATCTTTTGGATGAGCTAACTTCCGAGAATATTCAGGAGGATCTAAACAGAATAATTGAGAGGTTTAAGGAAGACGATTGGCGTAAGTATTTTATAAAAAATCCTAACAATTTGGGCTATTGTGAAAAAAAGAAAATCAGAGCTAATGGAGACGAACTTAACCATGAAAGATTTCCTAAGATATATCTTTTAATGAAAGAAAAATTAAGTGGTAGGCATGCTGAGCTATATACATACGACCTATTTAATTTTTATTTAGAGGGGAGGGAGGCACTTCAAGGAAGAGTTGATTATATATATTCCACTGACCTTGAGGAGCCTTATATTGAGATCAAATGGGGTAATGAGATAATAGAAATAAAAGCTGATAAAGATAGCTTTTTAATTAAAAGGGGGCAGAATCTTACAAAAAAGGCTTTGTCTGAAGTCCAAGAAATTTTAAATGAAATTAGCCGTGATGTCCCAAAGACTCAATTAAAATGATAGAAAAATGACGAAGAATGTATAAAAAATTAGACGAAGAATTTTATGTAGAAAACGCGCTCTTAGCCCAGCTGCAGAGACTTGGGTGGGAAATTTATAGGCAAAATAAAGATGATCCTGAGCAGGCCTGGCCGATATTATCATTTAACGACAAGAATGAACCTAGATATGGTGAGGTGGTTAGACTTCGTGAGACATTCCGCGAGATTATTCTTGAAGGTGACTTAAAAAAGTCATTAAAAACCATAAACCCCTGGATAGAAGATGATCAGATAAATGATGTTATCAGACGAATCATAACTCCCCAGGCGAATTCTCTCTTTGAAGCCAATAGAGAAATTCATGAACTCTTGATAGAAAATATGTCCGTTTCAGAAAACAGAAAGACTGGTGAAAAGAGTCCTACTGTCAGATATATAGATTTTAAAAGATCTGTGAACAATTCTTTTCTGGCAATTTCACAATTTAAGGTTAATATCCCAGGTACTGAAAAACATATTATTCCGGACATCGTGCTATTTGTAAATGGATTGCCACTGGTCGTTATTGAATGTAAGTCTCCGGCGATAGCCGATCCTATTTCCGAAGCAATTACCCAACTTTGGAGGTACGCCAATAAAAGGGGCGAAAAGGAAGGCAATGAAAAGCTCTTCTGGTATAACCTTTTTATGATTGCAACATCTAATCAAACAGCTAAATATAGCACCATCACTGGCGAGCACGAGCATTTTGTAGAATGGAAAGACCCTTATCCTTTTGCCCTCTCAGATATTGGAGCCGCTGGAAATCTCACCAGTCAACAAGTGCTTGTGCAGGGTATGCTTTCCCAAGATAACTTGTTAGACATCCTTTATAATTTCACGATTTTCAGAGAAGATCACAAAGGCGAGATTATAAAGCTTACACCAAGGTACCAGCAGTTTAGAGCTGTCAAAAAAATTATAAAGCGTCTTAAAGAAAAAACCGATCCAAAGGATAAGGGGGGTATTATTTGGCACACCCAGGGCTCAGGAAAGTCCCTGACTATGATGTTTACTGTAAGAGCTATGTATCATGATCCGGAACTGGCCAAGTATAAGATTGTTTTTGTTACTGATAGAAAAGATCTGGAGAGACAGCTCAAAGAGACCTCAAAAAGTGTAGGCTTCACAATCAACTTGGCTAGTAGCATTAATGAATTTAAGGAACTCTTAAAGACTAATACTCCTGACTTAGTCATGGGAATGATCCATAAATTTCAGGAAAGAGAGTTAAGAACCGAATTTCCTGTCCTAAATACCTCTCCAAATATCTTGATAATGATTGACGAAGCCCACCGTACTGAGTATAGCCTTCTGGGGGCTAATCTAAGAAAGGCTTTACCGAATGCTACAAAAATCGCCTATACCGGAACGCCAATAGAAAAAACTGAAATGACTTTTGGCGACTATATTGATCGCTATGGGATTAAGCAATCGGTTGAGGATGGAGTGACGGTTGAAATTGTCTATGAGGGGAGAGTCCACTCTGCTGAGCTTACAAATGACGGGGCAGCTAATGCCAAATTTGAAGATGTCTTTGCTCAGGTCGGTCCAGAGGAAAAAGAAAGACTCTTAGGCAGCTATACGTGGAGGGCTTATCTTGAAGATCAGGAAGTAATTAGAGATAAAGCCAGGGACATGATTGACCACTATGTTGAGCATGTTTTTCCAAATGGATTTAAAGCCCAGGTTGTAGCTGTATCACGGCTTGCGGCTATCAGATATAAACAAGCTTTAGAAGAAGCTCTAAGAGAAAAAATAGAGAAATTACGTCGGGAAGGCAGTCGGGGAATAGACATGGCACTTCTCGAAAGGCTGAAGGTGGCTGTCATAATTTCTGGTCTCCCAAACGACCCACCGGAATACCACGATTATACCGACCCAAATCTTCATGAGGGTTTAATTAAAAGCTTTAAATTGCCATTTGGTAAGACTGCAGAAGGTGGAATAAATGGGGATATAGGGATAATTGTGGTTCAAAGCATGTTGATTACCGGGTTCGATGCTCCATTAGAGCAGGTTATGTATCTGGATAATGTAATAAAAGAACACAATTTACTTCAGGCTATAGCCAGGGTCAACAGGGTCTATGAAAATAAGAGCTGTGGCTTTGTAGTTGACTACGTGGGTGTTCTTAAACATTTGAAGGAAGCACTGGCTATTTATGCTGACGAAGATATAGAGGAAATTTCTCAAATTATCATAAACAAGGCGAAAGGTTTTGATCAGCTTGAATATGTTCACAATCAAATAGAAAGTTTTTTTGGAAGTTACGGAGTAAGTGAGTGGAGAAACAATTTAGAAGAGTGTATTGACTTGTTGGTAGATGAAGAGACAAGAAACGAATTTATATCTCTGGTAAGGAATTTTGAAAAATTAATGGATGCGGTCTTGCCGGATCCGCAGGCTTTAAAATATGTTACCGATTTAAAAATCATTGAGTTCATAAAAGAATCAGCTCGCAACAGATTTCGAGATGATAAGCTTAGCCTAAAGGATGCCAGCAAAAAGATAAGGGAGATAGTGGAAGAATTTCTTATTTCCAAAGGAGTGAACCCAAAAGTTGCCCCCTTGCCTCTGCTCGATGATGCTTTTATTAAACAGGTAAAGGAGAGGACGGCCAAAGCACGGGCCCTGGAACTTGAATTTGCTACTAAAGACTATATAGAAAAACACTTCGAGGAAGACCCGGAATTCTATCAAAGATTTTCTGATAAATTGAACTCAATCTTAGAGGAATATAAGAATAATTGGGAGAAGCTGGCAGCTGAACTGGAAATAATAAGGGATAAGCTAAAGAAGGGCAGGGAAGCCGAGCAAACATTTGGTTTTGATCCTAAAAAAGAGATGCCATTTTTTGGCCTCCTGAAGCAAGAAATATATGGGAAAGATTCCATAGACCAACTATCACAAGAGGATTTGAGTTTTCTTATAGACCTAACCAGGGATATTATTGAAATAGTTAAAAAAGAAATAAGGTCTGTCGATTTTTGGGAAAACTATACAAAACAGAAGCGGTTAAAGTCATATCTCATTTCACATTTTCTTAATTTGGTAGCAAAGTATCACCGAGGAGATAGGACAGATGAAGAGCCTGAGCCCGGATGGGGGAGTAAGATTCAAGGCAAGAGGAACGAAATTGCTCAGAAACTTTTAGAGCTTGCCTATTATATATATGGAAAGAAAAATGCCTGAAATAGAAATTGTAAGAACTAACAGAAAGTCTATGTCTTTGAAGATTGGCTCGGGCGGAAAGCTAATCTTTCGTGTTCCCGCCAATATCGACGACGGGACTATAAGGAAAATTTTGGCAAAAAATAGTGCCTGGATTAATAAAAAAAGTGATGAATTAGCTAAAGAGCACCAATTATTCAGGGCAAAAGAATATGTCAACGGAGAAGGATTCCCTTATCTTGGAGCTTATTACAAACTTAAGGTTGTCGATAAGCAGGACCTTCCGATTAAGTTTGACAGAGGTTTTTTTATATCTAACAAAGCGCTACCGGAGGCAAGAGAATTGATCATTAACTGGTACAAAGATGCAGCCCGTTTGAAGATACCAGAAAGAGTCAGGTGGTATGCCCAAAAAAGGAGATTAAGTTTTAATAAGGTAAACATTACTGATTCAAGAAAAAGGCTGGCTTCTTGTTCTCCCTCTGGAAATTTAAATTTTTCTTGGCGTCTTATCATGGCCCCATTGGGAGTTATTGATTATGCAGTAGTGCATGAATTAATTCACTTGGTAGAGAAAAACCATACTAAGGAGTTTTGGGTAAAAATCAAGCTAATGCTACCAGATTATGAAAAATACAAAGAATGGCTTAAAAAGAACGGGTACCTGCTGAATATATGATTTTTATTTATTTTTAATATAGAGGAAACTTGCGAATTATCTTATACACGGGCCCAAAGTGTTGTCTAAGCCACCTTATCTCAGGAAAGAAAACTGTGGATTATTTTCTTCCCATTTTTTTAATTGTTCATATAAATTGGTGCTTTTAAAATATGATAAATCATATGCTAGCCTTAATAAGCTGCAAAAATTATTATAATCTAATGATTCAAAGTTTCTATTTCCCCATCTCATTCTTATTGCTAAAAAAATAATATAAATAAGATCATGTCCACAGCACAGTTGCTTTTCGTCTATATTGGATGAGAGTAGACTTTTTATTTCTGTTTTTAAAGTTTCTTTGTCTTCATCACAATGATTTTTTTGATCTAAGGCCATAGCAATCAGCTTATCAATATTAATTTTAAATTCAAATATATCTATTATTTCTCTATAGTTGATGCTCTTAAAATTTATAAACAGGTTCTCTTTTAAAGAAATCCAACGAAGCAAGCCTATCGGCTTTGCAGCCTTATAAGCTGAGGCTAAAATGGAATTGCAAGATGGCGGGTTTTTTTCAGATTTAGTATACTCATCAAGAAGTTTTTCCAATGCGGGTGAATTAAGCACCATGGCATCTATATCGTGAAAATCAGTTAGCATGATATTATCATAAGGGTATCGTTTTGAATCAAGACGATCGAAGTCAGCATCTACAATTGCAATAATACCTAAAAAGTTTTCTTTTTCGAGAATTAATAAGGCTTTTACTGCATTCTCTTTACCCTGGGCTATCACAAAACGACACGTTTCTCGCCCAAATAAACTCTTATATATCCTAACATCTGTGGAGCCTTCTGCGATGATTATGATCCCCTTGAATTGCGACCTTATCAGCCTTACCTCATTGGCTGTAGTATATTCATTTACATGTTGATACATCTTCAGGTCCCATCAATTCGACTGTTAAATCCCATCGATCATAAATGACTTGAGGAGAGTGAGTTGCCAAAAGTATGTCAAATCCACTTAACTTGGTTATCTCTTCTAAGTCGCTTAAGAATTGCTGCTGCCAAACTATGTGAAGAGACAGCTCTGGTTCATCCAGAAGAACTAATGAATTTTGATCAACTTTAAATAATAACTCATAAAACAATACAAGTTCATGCTGTTCTCCAGATGATAAGTTCTCAAGTGGTATTTCTTTATCATTTGATCCTGTGAAAGAAAACCCGTCTTTTTTGCTTATGGTCATCTTCTTGTAAAGGAATCGAGCATTTATGATCTTTAAAAGCAAGTCTATCTTATTTGCTAAATCATTTAATACTTTTAGTTTCTGCTTGACATCATTGATATATACTGATAAGACCTGAATTTTATCAGGATCAAAATTTATTTTTAATAACTGCCCCAGATCACTTTGACCTTTATCAAGGACGCCCGCTTCTTCAAGTCTTGTTATCTCTTGTTCAAGTTTTTCTAATTCATCCCTTAATTCCTCGTTGTCAGAATAACGTCCCGCTGTAGCAGTAACCAAACGGAGAGGAAAAGACCTATCAAGAGATTGTGATAGGTTTGCATAATCTGACAACTTTGCCTGTATTAATTTTACTAAATCTTCGGAATATTTTTTAACAGCCGGAACCATTGGAAAATCGAAGGGATATTCCCTTATTCTTCTTGTTTTTGCTAAAGTAAGAAGACGTTGAGCCTCTATAAAATGTACTGATAAGCTACCAAGAATTTCTGCAAACCAATCAGGTTCAGGTTCTGTTTCCCGTCTTAAGATTGGCAAATCATCTTGGAACCTATCTATAACATCTTCTATGGATAATATTTCATCTGTTTGAGCGAATAGCCAGGAAGTGGGCCCTATTCTTTCTAACCCTGGAATTTCTCTCTCTATAATCGACATTGGGAATGCAATTTTTTCTCTAGAAAATGGTTTGATCGTATAAGCGCAGCTCTTCGAGCTAGAATTGTAGTATTCTAAAACTAGGTTATAGGATTCCCGCCTTTGTGGCCTTTCCCTAGATGAACCCGCCAATTCTTTCTTTAAATTCAAGCGCGTTCCATCTTCAAACTCTATTTCAAAGGAGGCGAAGGGAATTCTATAAAATATGCTGTATTTGCGATTAAATAATGAATTGATCATGGTCAAGATAACTGTCTTACCTATACCATTAGGACCATGAATTATCGTAATATGATCCTTGATGTTGATTGGTATTTGATGGTTGAATATTCCAAAAAGATTTCTAACTGTTACTTTAGTAATTTTATTCATCGCAACTCCTTAATTGCCATTTTTTTTAAAATGAGTTTATGTTTCGCATTTTTCTAATTTTATTTTATTAAGTTGAGTTAAGTCAATTATGCTCTTGCAATCCAGACGAAAGAGATCTGTAGTGTTGCAGAACAAGGTAACTAAAATTATCCTTGAGGGGTCGCAGCGAGGCTCTGAAGCGGCGGTAAAAAAAACGATTGTCAAGGTTTTAGAGTGGGAATCCAGGCAGATAGAAACGCACGTCTTTTCCAAGCACAAAAGGCTTGCCCAGGCGGCGGGAAATAAGATATATTAGACATCAGAATAAAATAAATAATATGCCACAGGAGAAGTGAAATGGAAGATATTATCAAAAGACGCTCTGGCTCCTTTGCCCCCACTATTGCCGGGCTCGTCCTTACCCTCGGTCTTTTTGCCCTGCCGCCCCTCTTCGCCCAGACTTTTGTCCAGCCAGCTGACCCAGACGCCAGAACAATTCAGCAGAAACTGCTTCGCGCTACCCCCGTTCCCCTTAATAAAGTCAGGTTAACCGGCGGCCCGCTCCTCAAAGCTCAAGAGCTCACCGAACAGTATCTTTTGACGCTCGAACCGGACAGGATGCTGGCCCTCTACCGGAAAAACGCTGGCCTCCAGCCGAAAGCTGAGCCCTACGGTGGCTGGGATGGCCCGGGCCGCAATCTGACGGGTCACATCGCCGGCCATTATCTCTCGGCTGTAAGCCTGATGTATGCTGCTACCGGCGACACCCGCTTTAAGGACCGCGCCGACTATATAGTTAAAGAGCTGAAGGAAGTTCAGGATAAAAACGGCGACGGCTATCTCAGCGCCCTCGAAGGCGGACGCCGCTGCTTTGAAGCTCTGGCCCGCGGCGAGATAAAAGCCTCGAGCTTTGACCTCAACGGAGAATGGTCACCCTGGTATACGCTCCACAAGACTTTCGCCGGCCTCCGCGATGCCTATCGCCTCACGGGCAACAAAACTGCCCTCGAGGTCGAGACGAAATTCGCCGCCTGGGCCGAGAAAATCCTCTCCGGTCTGAGTCCCAAGCAGATTCAGCAGATGCTGGACTGTGAATACGGCGGGATGAATGAGATCTTAGCTGACCTCTATGCTGATACCGGTGACCGCCGCTGGCTCCGGCTCTACCGCCAGTTTGAGCAGGAAATTTTTCACCGGCCGCTGGCTCATCATGAAGACATTCTGGCTGGCACCCACGGCAACACGCAGATTCCCAAGATGATCGGAGCTGCTGTCCGCTACCTTTATACCGGCGAGTCGGCAGATTTGATGGCCTCGAGCTTTTTCTGGGACACGGTGGCCAATCATCACAGCTACGCCACCGGCGGCAACGGGATGAATGAGTATTTTGGTGCAGCCGAGGAGCTGGCTTTTCAGGTTGACGGCCGGACATCCGAAAGCTGCAACGTTTACAATATGCTCAAGCTGGCGCGCATCATTTTTGCCCTGTCGCCCGACGCTCATTACGCTGATTTTATGGAGAGAGCCCTTTTCAACCATGTGCTCGCCTCGATAGACAACGAAGACGGCCGGATGTGCTATATGGTTCCGGTGGGCCGCGGTGTCCAGCACGAGTATCAGGATATGTTCCGGAGCTTCACCTGCTGTGTTGGCTCAGGCATGGAAAACCATGCTCTCCACGGCCTGGGGATTTACTACGAGGATGAGAGCAGGCTCTGGGTGAATCTTTATGTTCCATCCACGGCCGCTGCCGACCGGGTCGGAGCCAGGGTCAAGATAGAGACCGACTTTCCCGAAGGCGAAAAAGCTACCCTGAGAATTGAAACTGATAAGCCGAAAGAATTCACGCTGCTTCTGCGCCGTCCCCGGTGGGCCCGTCAGGGTTTTTCGGTCAGGATAAATGGCGAGGCTCTATCCGAGGAAGCCCTTCAGCCGACCTCATCTGTCGCTAATCCACAGTATGCCCGCGCCGCTAAGGAAAGAGACCGAAACGGCTATTATATCGAGATAAAGAGGCAGTGGAAGACAGGAGACACGGTGGAGGTCATACTTCCCAAGTCACTCTATCTCGAACCGGCTGCCGGCGACGCGAGAGTCGTGGCTCTGATGTGGGGACCGCTGGTTCTGGCTGGCGATCTTGGCCCCGAAATCGACTGGAGACGGCGGGGGATTGAAGATGAGGATGAGGCCGAAGCCCAGGCTGCCTTAAAGCGTCCATCTGTGCCGCTACTGGTTGCTGCTCCACGTCCGGTGAGCGACTGGGTTAAGCCGGCCGGCGACCGCCCCGGACATTTTTATATCGAAGGTGTGGCCAGAAGTCTGGCCGAGCCGGATAAAGCCCTTAAGGTTGATCTCTTTCCTTTCTACACCGTTCACAAGCGAATCTACGCCGGCTACTGGGATTATATAGATCAAAAAGAATGGGAAAAAAGGCTGAGCGAATATCAGGCCGAACAGGCCCGGCTCAAGAAACTCGAGGCCGCTACGGTGGTTATGGTCGAGCTGGGCAACCCGAGAAGTGAAAAGGGATTTAATTTCCAGGCCGGCGAAAGAATTACCCCTCAACGGGTCCTGGGACGGGGAAGCCGCCGCGGGAGTACCTGGTTTTCCTGCGAGCTGCCCATCAAGGGAATTAAGAGCCCTGTCCTTCATGTCACCTATTACTCTGAAGAAAGACTGCGACCGTCGAGCTTTAAGCTATTGATTGACGGCGAGGTGCTGGCTCAAGAAGAGATAACCCGCGTTCCATCGCCACGCTTCATCGAAAAGGACTATGTGCTTCCGGATAAGCTGGTCAAAGGCAAGGACAAAATCACCATTAAGTTTGAGGCCACTCCCGGCAGCGAAATCTCGCCGGTAGTAGCCATTAGAATTCTGCGGTCGCTCTAAAAAATAAAAACAAAAATAAAAAGGGGACACACTTTTCTTCTTCAGTGTGTCCCTCTTTTTCTTTAACCGGCTGTTATTTCTGGTTTTCATTCCTTAACATGATCAAGTTGCCACAGGTATCCTCAAACAGATTTAGAAGACCCCACTCCGGCTTAGCCAGGTCGTCCCGAAATTTTACCCCGCGCTTTTCCAGGTCCTGGCGAACCTTCTCGATGTTTTCTGCGCTAAAAACAATTACCGGTAAACCGGATTCGTAGACGCTTTCCTGATAAAGTTTGGCGAATGAATCCCCGCGAGGCTCCAGCATTAGAGCGGTGCCGTCTGGATCTTCCGGTGATACAACAACGGCCAACTGGGCATCGGGAATATATTCTTTGCTTTGAAATCCAAGCACTTCTGTATAAAAGGCATGGGCTTTAATGGGATCGTCCACAAAAATACTGGTCAGAGCAATCTTCATCCCGTTTCTCCTTTTATGATAGTTTAAACTTCCAGTTCGAGTTTCAGGTTAAATAATAACACAATGAGCCTAAATGACATTATAACCAGATTGTCTTTCGGTAGTGCGGGGTTGGAAGGAAATTTTCCACCCCCCTGCATCTTATGGTCAGAGATTAATCTGTGCCCCGGATTGGCCTTTGCTCTCCCTATTTGCCTCTACTGTTCAGCCCGCTGGCGGAGACTGTTCTGACGACGGTTGATCCCATGGTCGAAGCGGCTGACCGGCTGCTGCCCTGGCTGCATAGACTTCAGCCATCAACTGCTCGGCCATCGGTGCCCAGCGGTCGGCTGCCTCTACAGTCTTGGCAGTGAGTTCTTCTACCTCTTCAGGGGCTTCCATATCGGTTGATCTGGCTCCGGACTCTTTGACGATATCAACGAGGACCTCAGGATTGTCCAGAAGCGGGCAGGGCCGCAGCGGGTTGTCGTTGAAGGGCTGTCTCTTGCGGTAGGCTTTAAAAATAGGTGACTGCAGCGCCTCCAGTAGAGTGACGTCATGGATATTGACATTTGAGTAATGGATAAAGGCACACGGTTCGACATCCCCGGCAGCCGTGATATGGAAATAGCGCCTGCCACCGGCGATACAACCTTTGGCATACTCACCGTCATTCCAGAAATCCATGGCGAAAAGCGGTTTGGTTGCTCTGATTTCATTGATGCGTTTGAACATCAGGGCTCGCTGTTCGGGGGTGGCTAAGAGATCAGTCCGGGCCTGCTTGCCGACCGGGATATAGGTAAAATACCAGGCGTAGCGGCAGCCCCGCTCAATCATATCATCCACAAACTGATCAGAGATGACATTTTCGGTATTGTAATGGTGATAGCAGGCTGAGTAACCAAAAAGAAGCCGGTGCTGGCGCATGCGGTCCATGGCGTCAATGACCTTTTGATAAGTTCCTTCGCCTCGCCGGAAGTCAGTTGCCTCGCGATCACCCTCTATGGAGAAAGCCAGCGAGAAATTACCAACCTCCTTCATTTCGCGGCAGAGCTCGTCATCGACCAGGGTGCCATTGGTAAAGGCAAAGAAGTAGCAGTCCTGATGGGCACGGCACAGGCGGATGATATCTTTTTTCCTGACGAGCGGCTCGCCACCAGAGAAGATATAAAAATGAATGCCGAGTTCTTTTCCCTGGAGGACAATTGAGTCGAGGGTCTCATAGGATAGGTTGAATTTATGACCGTACTCGGCCGCCCAGCAGCCCACACAGGACAAATTGCAGGCGCTGGTTGGATCAAGAAGTATAACCCAGGGGACATTGATATCGTATTTTTGTTCTATTTCCCGACCCCTTGGGATGCCGTCGAGCATGGAATTAACAAAAAAGCATTCCATGACCTTTCTCAGGCAGCGGGGGTCCACTTCCTCTGATAGCCTTTTGGCATAGATATGCCAGTTATTGTTTTCATCCTCAAGGAAGCCCCGTATTCTACGGATATCGGCTGTCCGCTGGTGGCCACGATCGAGGGCTTCAGCCAGAGCAAAAAGCTTGGGAAGCTTCTTCATCGGGTCTTCGGACAGATATTTTATGGCTAGATTAACAGCCTTTCTGGACACCATATTCATCCCTTTACCTCCATGATTTATTGACGGCAGCCATCATTGCCTGCCTGATGGTAAAACCTCCTTTTTCCCCTAAAGTCAGTGACCGGTGAGGGCAACGCCGGACGGCAAACTGGCTTCCAGGGGAATCAAGCCAGTTCCGGCGGGATAAGAGCCTGGGTTATGGTAAACCTCGAAAAACTATCAGATAAATCCATTTCTGCGGTACCTTCTCTGCCTGGCTCATGCCTTTTTACCCTCTTAACTAACCGTTCAGTTAATAGATAAGTCGCAGCCTGCCACTTGTCAAGTGAAAAAGGCCCCATATGAACAGTTGCTCTTTTCGACAGTCCAAACTCGGATGGAGATGGATAAATTAAGTTGGTAAGCCTGGGAACTCAGTCTTTCTGCTGGACATGGTTATTAAGTATTTGAGTCAAATAGCCTGGTCAGTGAAAGATGGATTAAAGGGTTACGTTGATTGCTGGTCATAAGGGCAGGTTGACATGGTTAGTAAAATGCTTAACAATAGCAGCTAAAATGGGCATGAGGGAATACATTGGGTCGAAATTAGAGAGAGGAGTTAAATTGAAACACAGGTTTTCATTTCTGCTTCTA
>Ga0209409_1002047_pt1 | contig 15828 bp, 13 predicted proteins | sample AD_JPNMR1_MetaG_FD_184424 | JGI IMG/M metagenome (GOLD analysis project Ga0209409, IMG submission 184424) | Active sludge microbial communities of municipal wastewater-treating anaerobic digesters from Japan - AD_JPNMR1_MetaG (SPAdes) (version 2) | ecosystem: Engineered > Bioreactor > Anaerobic...
GGAGAAATGCACAGGCTGCCAGTCCTGTGTAAGGGTCTGCCCTACAGGTGCCATATCAGGTCCCAGGTCAGAGCCCCATAACCTTGACCCTACCAAGTGTATAAAATGCCGTTCATGCTATGAGATCTGCCGTTTTGAAGCCATTGCCGGCGATGCAATCGTTATTCGCACTGCGGAGAAGAGATCATGACAAAAGAAAAGACTGTTAGTATCACCATTGACAACAAAAAATTAGACGTAAAGGCAGGGCTTACCATACTCCAGGCTGCCCGTTTAAACAACATCTATATACCCTCTCTCTGTGCATTGGAACACCTGCCATCTTACGGCGCATGCCGACTCTGTATTGTAGAGGTGGATGGTATAAGAGGCTTCCCCACATCCTGCACCACCCCTGTTGATGAAGGGATGGTCATAAGGACGGAGACACAGGAGCTAAAGGGTCTGAGGCAGGAGATATTAAAACTCCTCCTGAGTGAACACCCTGCAAGCTGCCTTTTCTGTTCAGAGAGGGATGAATGCAAGGAATTCCAGGGGACAATCAGAAAGGTGGGGTATACAACAGGATGCCGCTATTGTCCCAATGACAGCCGATGCGAACTCCAGGTGATTACAGAAAAGATAGGTCTCACAGAGACTTCATACCCTGTCTATTACCGTAATTTCCCTGTAGAAAAATACGACCCCTTCTATGACCGTGATTATAATCTATGTATACTATGCGGGAGGTGTATCAGGGTCTGCAATGATATAAGGCTAAACGGCACATTAAGCTTTAAGCAGAGAGGTCAACTCACCACAATAGGCCCTGCCTTTGATAGGACCCACCTTGAGGCAGGTTGTGAGTTCTGTGGCGCCTGTGTAAATGTGTGCCCCACAGGGACGCTGAGTGTAAAGACAGGGAAGTGGTATGGTATGCCGGATGCCCAGATAAAAACCACCTGCAACCTATGTTCCCTTGGTTGTGTTTTGAATCTCCAGATAAAGAACAATGCAGTAATAGATAGCCTGCCTGACTATGACTCTCCCATAGACAAGGGGCTTATATGCGTCAAGGGGAGGTTCTGCATAACAGAATATATCCACAGCCCCACACGCTATGGCACACCTATGGAGATGACCCCAGTAGGCTATAATAATATAAGCTGGGACCAGGCACTTAATCTTGCAGCAGAAAAGATAGCCCATGCAGAGCCTGGTGAATCCCTTGTTATCATCTCGCCCCAGTTGCTAAACGAAGACCTTTATATAGCCCAGGAGTTTGTAAGAAAGACTATGGGGACAGATAACATATTACCTACACCCCTCATGTATCTCAGCGATGACTTTGTGCCATACTGGAATCTATGTATCCAGTCCCAGGGTCTGGATATAGTAGAGAAGGCAGAGGCTATAATTGCCATAGGCTTTGATTCACTATACGGATATTCTCCTATCGGCATTGGGATAAAAAAGGCAGCACGTAATGGTGCATGCCTCATAACTGTAAACAGCAAAGAGACAAACCTGGATATGCTATCCCACTCCATAATCCAGTCCGAACCTGCTTTCTGGCCGGGGATTATGGATGCACTGACAGGCAGTACAAAAAAAGGGTCTGTTGACAAAAAAATCACAGATATATTTAAGGAAAACAGCGTAGACATAGATGAGATAAAGAGGATATTCGCCGGTGCCAAGAATAGGCTCATTGTATTAGGTCATGGGGGGCTCAACGACCCAGCAAGACCAGATATACTTGCAAGGATAGAGGGGGTTGCAGATAAAAAATCCTGGGGTATTATAGTTGCCAACCCATTTACGAATCTCATGGGCATGATGCTCATGGGTGCATTCCCAGGTTTAAAGCCAAAGGATATATACTGGGATAATACAGTGGATGGGACAATAACATTGAAATCAGGGCTTATGAACCTTGATTTAAAAAAGAAAAGAAGGCTCATATATATTATCGGTGATGCACCTATTGATGCCATACCTGAAACCGATTATCTCATCTACCAGAATGCAATACCTGCAAGATTCCATAGGCAGCCTGACCTTATACTGCCTGTAAGCCTGTTCCCGGAATCAGAGGGGACAATAATCAATATGGAACACCTTGTCATGCCTGTTAAAAAGGCCATAGAACCCTATATGGAGTCAAGACCTGACTGGTGGATATTAAATGGTATATCAGAGAGGATAAAAAAAGGCAGATTAAAATACAAGGATATCCAGTCCATACAGGGTGAGATAAAAAAATTGATAAGGGGATACCCAAACATAAAAAAGAGGATAGAGTTCAAAAAAATCAGTATCTCAGGTGCAACAAAGACAAAGGCGAAAAAGGTCATACCTGTTCCTGATTTCCATAAGGCAGCATACAGGGGGATTGCGCTTTCTGACTGTGTTTCAGGTATGAAGGTCATTGAAAGGAGCTTAGATGAATAAGATTATAGAGCGTAAGATGATAGTGCCCAATATGCATCTCATTGAGATTGAGGCACCGGATATTGCAAAAAAGGTAAGGCCTGGACAGTTTGTCATTGTCAGACCTGATGATGAGGGCGAGAGGATACCCCTGTCTGTGGCTGACTGGGATACAGAAAAAGGCACCATAACCATAATCTTTATGGAGGTGGGGGCTTCAACAGGAAATCTCGCATCCCTCAAGGCAGGGGAAAATGTGGCAACCTGTGTTGGCCCCCTGGGCAACTACACAGAGATAAAAAAATACGGCACTGTCATGTGCATAGCAGGGTGCTACGGTATAGGCAGTATCTATCCGGTGGCAAGGGCATTAAAGGAGGCAGGAAACAACATACTAACGGTTGTAGAGGCAAGGAGTTCATACCTCATCTACTGGCTTGACAGGTTTATACCTATATCAGATAAGATTTTCACCATAACCCGTGATGGCAGCCTTGGCTATAAAGGACATATGAAGCGGCTCCCGGATATACTCCACAGTCTGCCTGCCTTACCAGATATGATTATTGTTAACGGGTGCACCTATCTTATGGCCCATACATCCTCTGTTACCAGGGAAATGGGTATACCCACCATTGTCAATCTCAATCCCATTATGATCGACGGGACAGGCATGTGCGGTGTATGCCGGGTAACAGTGGCAGGGAATATGAAATTTGCATGTGTAGATGGGCCTGAGTTCAATGGCCACGATGTAGACTGGAAGGAGTTTCTCGCCAGGAGAAAGGCATATATGGAGGAAGAGACCCTGTTCTTCAGGCGCAGTGAACCAAAACAAAAATTTCATAAAGAAGGGAAGTGCCAAGCATGAGCGACGAAAAGATTGAAAAGACCTCAAAGATAGATTTAGACCGCACTGATATGCCCAAGCAGCCCCCTGAGATAAGAAGGCATAATTTTAACGAGGTTGCCCTTGGATATACAGAAGAGCTTGCCATAAAAGAGGCTAAACGCTGTCTCCAGTGTAAGAAGCCCAGGTGCAAGACAGGCTGCCCTGTAGAGATTGATATACCTGATTTTATCTCCTGCATTGTAAAAGGCGATTTTGCAGCAGGCATAAAAAAGATAAAGGAAAAGAACTGTCTCCCGGCTGTATGCGGGAGGGTATGTCCCCAGGAGACACAGTGTGAGTCCAAATGCATCCTGGCCAATAAAAAGGGTGAGATAGCCATAGGTAGACTTGAGAGGTTCCTTGCAGACTGGGAGGCAAAACAGGGCAAGATCGACCTACCAAAAAAGGCTAAACCAACAGGTAAAAAGGTGGCTGTTGTGGGCTCCGGTCCTGCAGGTATAACCGTGGCAGGAGACCTTATACTCCTTGGCCATGAGGTCACCATCTTTGAGGCCCTTCACAGGGCAGGTGGCGTCCTCACCTATGGAATCCCTGAATTCAGGTTGCCCAAGGCCATTGTGGCAAGGGAGGTAGATTACATTAAGATGCTGGGCGTAAAGGTGATAACTGACTTTGTAGTGGGTAAGACACGCTCCATAGACGAACTCCTTGAGGAATTCGATGCGGTTTTCATAGGTACAGGGGCAGGACTGCCCTGGTTCATGAATATCCCCGGGGAGAATCTAAACGGTGTATATTCTGCCAATGAATACCTGACCAGGATGAACCTCATGCAGGGTTACAGGTTCCCCATGTCATCAACGCCCGTGAGAAAGCACCTGAAGGTAGCTGTTGTCGGGGGCGGCAATGTGGCTATGGACTCTGCAAGGACTGCACTCCGTATGGGCGCTGAAGAGGTAAGGATTATATACCGGCGCTCCCATGCAGAACTCCCTGCAAGGCTCGAGGAGAGCGAAAATGCAGAGGAGGAGGGTGTGATATTCAATATGCTCACCCTGCCTGTCCGATACATAGGTGATGAAAGGGGTTGGCTGAAGGAGATAGAGTGTATAAAGATGGAGCTCGGTGAGCCTGATGCCTCAGGGAGGAGAAGGCCCATTGAGGTCCCTAACTCCAATTTTAGGATACAAATGGATGCTGTTGTATGTGCCATAGGCAACAGCCCGAATCCCCTTGTCCCATCCACAACACCGGGGCTTGAGACCACGAGACACGGGACATTGGTGGCGGACCCTGAGACAGGTAAGACAACCCGTGACCGTGTATGGGCAGGAGGTGATATTGTTACAGGTGCAGCCACAGTCATCCTTGCCATGGGCGCAGGGAGGAAAGCTGCCCGGTCAATACATGATTACCTGATGAATAAGGGATAGACTAAAGACTAAAGGCTTTTTTATTATAAAAATACAATACTTCTAAAACAGAATAGATCGAACGCCGATTATTGATTGACTATTTATAGTTTTTAAAGGGGTGTACCCAGAGTAAAAGACCTCGCCATCAACCACTATATCTATTTGTCACAGGCATATCAAAATCCAGGCCTAATGCCTTTGGTGTAACCTTTATGCCTGGCGGGGATTGTCTCCTCTTGTATTCACTTATCTTGACCATCCTTATAACCCTTTCCACCTCTTCTTTGTCCATGCCCTGCAAAATTATGTCATCCCATGACAAGCCATCCTCTAAATAGAGCCTGAGTATTTTATCCAATCTCTCATAGGGAGGCAGTGTATCAGTATCCTTCTGATTGGCCCTTAATTCTGCTGTTGGTTCTTTTTTCAAGATATTCTCAGGTATAACAGCCCCTAAGGAATTTCTATACTCGCATAGTCTGTAGACAAAGGTCTTAGGCACATCTTTTATAACAGCCAACCCCCCTGCCATATCCCCGTAAAGGGTTGCATAGCCAACACTCATCTCGGACTTGTTCCCTGTAGTAAGGACAAGCCACCTGAATTTATTGGAGAATGCCATGAGTATATTGCCCCTTATTCTTGCCTGTATATTCTCCTCTGTAATGTCCTCATTTAATCCTTTGAAAAAAGGCCTCAGGGTGTTCAGGTATACATTATATATATCTTCTATGGGGACCTCTATGAGTTTTATACCTAGATTCTCTGCAAGCCCAATGGCATCCTTTTTCGATTCCTCTGAGGTATATGGAGATGGCATAAATATCCCTGTAACATTATCACTGCCTAAGCTATCTGCTGCTATTGCGGCAACAAGGGCAGAGTCTATCCCGCCGCTTATACCAAGGACAGCCTTTTCAAATCCATTTTTTGAAACATAGTCGCCAAGGCCCAATACAAGGGCCTTATATACCTCCTCTACAGGGTTTGATATACATGGCCTCTCTATCTGCAAGAGGTTTAATCTCTTGTCCCTTTTTATACCATCTGAAATCTTTATAGCCTCCCCATATAAATCCATAGCCCCTTCAGCACAGAGGTCATCTTTTGGTATGTCCACCACAAGGAGGTCTTCCTTAAAGGACATGGCACGGCATAGAATATTACCATTTTTGCCTACAAAGAAACTACGGCCATCAAAGACAAGACCATCCTGACCGCCCACAAGATTCACATACCCAGCATAGCAACCTTTTTTTCTCGAGAGCCTTATTATCACGTCCTCTCTCTGGTCTGCCTTTCCCATATGATAAGGGGACGAACATAGATATATCATGAATCCTGGCCTGCAAGGGAGATATGTATCCTGTATAGTATCATCCTGCCATAGATCATAAATGACCTGGAGGCTGAAGGGCATGTCTCTGTAATAAAAAACAGGATTATCTATATTTGATTCAACACAATCTTTTTTAAAAGGCAGTGGATATATGGGTTGTATCACCTTGCTGCGGCATATACCCTTAATCTCTCCACCATACATGACAGATGCAGCGCTGTATAAAATGCTGTCCTGTCTATCTGCAAATCCTACGATAGTCACAATGTCAGGGATGTCCTTGGAAAGCATCTTTAGAGCCATGATATTATCATCTATGAATTTTGGCCTATGAATCAGACCCCCTGGTGGACAGCCAGGAATTACAAGCTCAGGAAAGACAACTATATCTACATCCAAAGACCTTGCCATTTTTGTATATTCCAGTATCTTTCTACAGTTACCTTCTAAATCACCCACCGTGGTATTCAACTGCCCAATAGCTATCCTGTGAACATCTTCTAACACCATGTCTTTCTCCTTATAATGGTCAATTGTCAATATGTGATGAATTATATTGTATGGACATGTTAATGTCAAAAAGACTTTTTTTAACCACTGTTCTCATGTTCATTTAAAAATTTTACATTATAATCTGGCTATTATATAATGGATAAAAGATGACAGAAAACGATAAATCCCATGATATTCTAAAAAGATTATCCTCAGGATATAATCTTCCATCCCTCTCGCCTATAACAGTAAGGCTTATTGAGCTTGCATCGGATGACAGGAGCTCTGTCATTGAGTTGACAGAATTGATAGAAAAGGATCCATCCCTTGCCATCAGGGTATTAAAACTGGCAAACAGTGCTTTTTTTAGACCTTCTTTCCCTGTAACAACTTTAAGACAGGCCATTATGAGGATTGGCTTCCATCAGTTGAGGGTCCTCGCCCTATCCCTTTCCATAAAAGACACCTTTCCTATGGGTAAGGTAGGGACAATGGATTATGGACAATTCTGGAAGGTATCCCTCTACAGGGGACTACTCGCCAGGTCTTTAGCCAGCGAATTAAAGACATCAGAACCAGATGAGGCCTTTTTTGCAGGACTTACCCTTGAGATAGGCTTTCTAATCTTCTATGACCTTTTTATAAAAGGTACGGGAAACATAATAGACCCTGGTATCTACCCCCTTGAGAATCTCCTTGAAGATGAGCAGAGACACTATGGTATAAATCACAGGGAAATAGGTGTCATTGCCCTGCGCTACTGGAAATTTCCTGAACATATCATCGAATGCCAATCATTTTATGGTAAAGAGGCCCAGTCTAATCAAACTCTTTTATTGCCAACCATATGTAGGATTGCAGGAAAACTCTCAGCGCTTATCTGCTATGCAAAGGCAGGTTTTCAAGAGGTCTGTGACCTTGTTGTTACTAAATATGGTCTAAAGAGCCATGCCCTCTATGAGGCCCTTGTCCGTTCACTGGAAGAGGTTGAAGACATTGCAGAAAGCCTGGATGTCCAAGTGGCAAGGGATAAGGATATGCTTGCCCTTATGGAAAAGGCAAACCATGCCCTTGGAGAGCTCTCACAACAGTTAATTACAGGACAAAAAAATTCCTGTTCTGAAGATTTACCCTCATTTGATACACTGAGAAATCAAGGAAAAAACACAGATGATGTGAGATTTACCCTTCAGGCCATCGCCCATGAGATTAGAAATCCCCTTACTATTGTCGGTGGATTTGTCAGGAGGCTTGCCAGGTCTATAGACCCTACCTCTGACAAATGGCAATATATGGAGATAATACTAAAAGAGACAAAGAGGCTTGAACAGGTCCTGCAGGAGGCAACCCAGACACAGCACGGATAAAGACCTCTATAAGACATTGAACAAAATAAAAGAGGGGGATGAATCCCCCCTCTTTTTTATCATCTTTCAGATAGGTTATTTGTTGAGTTTTGATTTGAACTTCTCAATGAGTTTTGGCACTACCTGAGTATAGTCGCCTACTATACCGAATGTGGCTGCCTTGAAGATCGGTGCGTCCGGGTCTTTGTTGATGGCAACTATACAATCGGATGTCCTCATGCCTGCCAGATGCTGGATTGCCCCTGATATACCACATGCAATGTATATCTTAGGCTTTACTGTCTTACCTGTCTGGCCTACCTGATGTTCATATGGTATCCATCCAGAGTCAACAGCTGCACGGGATGCACCAACTGCACCACCTAATACATCTGCGAGCTGTTTGAGGAGTTCAAAACCTTCGGGCTTACCAACGCCCCTACCGCCAGATACAATAATATCTGCCTCTACGAGGTTAACGGTTGTTGCTGCCTTTACAAATTCAAGGACCTTGCTGTGGAGGTCTGCATCTGCAACTGTAAATGCCTCTTTAACAACCTCACCCTGATTTGCGTCGTTCTTTTCTGGCATGGCAAATGACTTTGGCCTTACTGTTGTTATCTGTGGTTTTGCCTTTTCATTAACCACTGTTACAGTGTAGTTGCCACCAAAGGCAGCCCTTGTTAGTTTTACCTGACCACCTTCAACCTTTATGCCTATACTGTCTGTGCAGAGACCAAATCCAAGCTGACCTGCAGTGGCTGCTGCTATGTCTGTGCCCTGGCTTGTTGCCCTGAAGAGTGCCACCTCTGGTTTATATTTATCGAGGAGAAAACTTGCTGCCTTTGAGTATGCATCAGGCAGGAAGGTTTTATATGTTGCGCCCTCTACTGCAAAAACCTTTGATGCACCATATGCAATTGCCTCTTTTGCAATCCCGTCGATCCCGTCCCCAATAACAAATGCACATACATTTGAACCAAGGTCTGCTGCCAGTGTCTTTCCAATACCCAGTAATTCAAATGACATGGGGGTCACTGCCCCTTCCTTATGCTCTATATATACCCATACATCGTTTGCCATTGTTGTCCCTCCTCCAATTATTTTATGACTTTCAAGTCAATTAGTTTATCGGTCAGTGTATTTGCAATATCTTCCAGTTCGCCCTTCAATATCTCACCTGCACCTCTTGGAGGTGGAACAGCAATCTCAACAACCTTTGTTGATGCGCCGGCAGAACCAACTTTGCCTGTATCTACACCGAGGTCACCAGCATTCCATTCTGGGATGGCAATCTTGGATGCCTTTCTGATACCCATGAGATTGGGTAGACGGGGTTCGTTGATTCCTTTGATAACTGAGACTACAGCAGGGAGTTTTGCCTCAACAACCTCAACTCCACCCTCTATTGCCCTTTCAACAACAATCTTTTTGGCCCCGGCATCGATGGACCTTATCTTGGAGACATAGGTGAGCTGGCTAAAACCAAGTATGGATGCCAGCATAGCGCCTACAACACCTGTGTTGCCATCTGTTGACTGTTTTCCGCAGAAAACCACATCCACATCGCCGATCTTCTTTATTGCAGATGCCAGGACATAAGCTGTTGCATATGTGTCAGAGCCTGCAAATGCATCATCTGTAAGCCTGTGGACCTCATTCACCGTGAGAGCAAGGGCATTCCTGAGGACATCGTTGGCCTTCTCGGGACCCATGCTGATGGCGATGATGTCACCATCGTAATTCTCCCTTGTCAGGAGTGCCTCTTCGATGGCGAATTCATCGAATGGGTTTGTTATCGTTGCCTCCATTGCATCCCTTTTTAGCGTCCCCTTAGGGATATCCCACTTGATCTCTGCTTCTGTGTCAGGAACCTGTTTAATACACACAACTATCTTCACAGTATCCTCCTTTAATTTTTTTATTCACCCTTAAACGTGGGTTTTCTCTTTTCTACAAAAGCCGTCATCCCTTCTTTCTGATCCTTTGTTGCAAAGCATAGGCCGAAGTCCTTTGCCTCTACCATCAACGCAGAATCCATATCCAGGGATAGGCTCTTATTTATGCACTCCTTTGCAAGCCGTACGGCAAAAGGACCGTTTGATTTTATCTTCTCTGCAAGGGCCATTACCTCTTTCATAAGGTCCTCATGGGGCACAACCTTGTTTATAAACCCCATCTCATATGCCTCCTGGGCACTCACCATCTTGCCTGTAAATATCATCTCCTTTGCCTTTGCAAGGCCTACAAGCTTTGCTGCCCTCTGTGTCCCCCCAAAACCCGGGTGTATACCCAGGGTTGTCTCTGGAAAACCAACCTTTGCCTTGTCTGAGGCATAGATGATATCACATGCAATGGCCACCTCAAAGCCACCGCCAAGGGCAAACCCATTTACCGCTGCGATTACTGGCTTTGACATATTCTCAAGGGCAGTTAGGGCCTCGTGCCCCCTCTGGGAGAACTGCATACCCTGAAGGGCTGTCATATCCTTCATCTCAAGTATATCTGCACCGGCTATAAATGCCTTCTCGCCTTCCCCGGTAATTATAACAACCCATACATCCTTGTTGGCATTTAATTCATCGGCAGCGGATTTTATCTCATCCAGTGTCTCAGAGTTCAATGCATTTAATGCCTTGGGCCTGTTTACCTTAACAATGGCAATGCCATCCTTTATCTCAATTATCAGGTTCTTGTATTCCATGATTAACCCTCGCACTCAATAACTGCAGCCAATCCCATACCACCGCCTATACACATGGATACAAGACCGTATCTCAAGCCGAGTCTCCTCATCTGATAGAGCGCTGTTGTAACAAGCCTTGCCCCTGTGCATCCAATGGGGTGTCCAAGGGAAATCCCGCCGCCAAACATATTGCATTTATCCATATTTATCTTTAACTCCCTTATGCAGGCAATGGACTGGGATGCAAAGGCCTCATTGAGCTCAATGAGGTCTATCTGGTCGATGGTCATGTTTGCCTTTTTAAGTGCACTCCTTATGGCTGGGATAGGACCCAATCCCATGTATGCAGGGTCAACACCACCGTTTGCCCATGAAATCATCCTGCCCATAGGCTTTATACCCAACTCTTTTGCCTTGTCCCTTGTCATAAGCACAACGGCTGCTGCTGCATCGTTTAGGCCTGATGCATTACCTGCTGTGACTGTCCCATCCTTTTTGAAGGCAGGTGCAAGCTTTGACATCTTCTCCAGGGTTGTATCCATGGGCCTCTCATCTGTGTCGAATATTACAGGGTCACCTTTTTTCTGTGGTATCTTGACGGGGACGATCTCATCCTTGAAGAGACCATCTTTTATTGCCTTCCTTGCCCTCTGATGGCTCAGAAGCCCGAATTCATCCTGTTCAAGCCTTGAGATGCCGTATTTTGCTGCTATGTTCTCTGCTGTCATACCCATATGATAACCGTAGAATATCTCCCAGATGCCGTCGAGCACCATAAGGTCTATGGCCTTTGTATCGAACATCCTCGCACCCCAGCGAAGTCCTGGCAGTGCAAAAGGAGCGAGACTCATATTCTCCATACCGCCGGCAACAACCACATCATTGTCACCAACAGCTATGGACTGGATACCGTTTATAATAGCCCTCAACCCTGATGAACAAACCTTGTTTACCGTATATGCTGCTGTCTCTTTGGGCACACCACTGTATATACTTGCCTGTCTGGCTGAGTTCTGACCAAGACCTGCCTGGATAACATTACCCATTATCACTTCATCGATGACAACCTCTTTTAGGCTACTATCATAATCATACGCCTTTGCCTCAAGCTCTGTATCTGTCTTGCCCTGAAAGATATCTGGTGCCACATCCCTGTCTTTGTTTTTCGATGGTCTTATTCCTGCCCTTTTTATTGCCTCTTTAATGGCTAATGCACCAAGCTGGACAACAGGCACATCCTTTAAAGACTGACCAAACTGACCAATAGGCGTTCTTGCACAGGAAACTATTACAACGTCTCTCATATCCCACTCCTTTCATTTTATTGTTTACATTTGAAAAAAAATTCACAAACATTTAATATGAATTACACAGTTTTGTCAATGATTTTTAATAGGATAAGCGAATTTTAATTATGAAAAGTAACAAAAAATATGTTAACATCTACAGCCTATTCATTCTAAGCCTGAAGGGGTTCGGACATGTCTCTGGATATAAAAATTATAAATGACATAAAAGAGATTGTGGGGGAGCAAAACTGCCTTACCTCTCTGGAAGACAGAAGATGTTATTCCTATGATGCAAGGACAGATGGGGCAGTCCCAGACCTGGTTGTATTCCCGTCTTCTGCCAAAGAGGTCTCAGCCATACTCATACTTGCCAACAGATACCTGTTTCCTGTTATACCAAGGGGACAGGGCACAGGTCTTACCGGGGGGTCAATCCCTATAAAAGGCGGGGTTGTAATATCATTTACAAGGATGAATAGGATACTCGAGATAGATACAAAAAACCTCATAGCAGTTGTGGAGCCAGGTGTCATAACCTTTGAACTTCAACAGGAGGTGGCAAAATACGGTCTATTCTATCCCCCTGACCCTGCATCTTATAAATATTCAAGTATAGGAGGCAATGTAGGGGAATGCGCCGGTGGCCCCAATTCTTTAAAATACGGTGTAACAAGGGACTATGTCCTCGGGCTTGAGGTTGTCCAGCCAACAGGGGAGATAATAAATACAGGGGTAAAGACCATGAAGGGTGTTGTGGGCTATGACCTTACAAGGTTGTTTGTAGGGAGTGAGGGCACCCTTGGGGTTATCACAAAGATTATCCTTAAACTCATACCATTGCCAGAATCAAAGGCAACGATCCTTGCCCTCTTTCAGGAGGTGGAGGATGCTGCAGAGGCAGTGTCTGCAATAATCGCAGCAAAGATTGTCCCATCCACCATGGAGTTTATGGACAAGGCATCCATAAAGTGCAGCGAACAGGCAAACCCTATGGGACTCCCGGAAGGCATAGGGGGGCTTCTCCTCATAGAGGTAGACGGCGATAAAGAGTCCATCAAGGTCCAGGCAGAGAAGATAAAAAAGATAGTCTTTGAAAAAAAGGCTATCCAATGCAATGTCACAGAAGACCTAAAAGAGGCAGACCGATTATGGCAGGCAAGACGGACCCTCTCTCAGGCAACCTATAACCTCAACCCTGTAAAGATTGCCGAAGATGTTGTTGTCCCACGCTCCAATATCCCGGTCCTCATAAGGGCACTTGAGGAGATGGAAAAGAGGTTTGGCATACCCATACTCAGCTTTGGCCATGCTGGGGATGGTAACTTCCATGTAAGCATTATGATCAAGGATACCCCAGAAGACAGGGCAAAGGCAGAGGAGGCAGTTAAGGCAATATTTGAGGAGACAATAAGGCTAGGTGGGACCCTTTCAGGGGAACACGGTATAGGCACCTCAAAGTCGGCATATATAGGTATGGAGCTCTCACCGGAGGTCATAACAACCATGAAAAAGATTAAAAAACTCTTTGACCCCAATAACATCCTAAACCCCGGGAAGATTTTCCCGGAATAAAGCCCTCTGCAAACGCCAAAGGTCTTGAGAATTTGTCTCGATTAATCTTTCTCTCAATCTATCCAAAAATATTCATCTCTCTGTGTTCTCTGTGGAATCGAAAGAGCACCAGCGACTGGGCAACAGGAAATGCTTTAATATCTTTATCTCTCACAGAGCACACAGAGCCCGCAGAGAAAAATAGAGGATATACTATATGACCATAATTCAGAGATAGACGAATTCTGATCACATTTCATGCACTTTCAGGGCAAAAGTAAATTTTACCGCAGGGTATGCGGTTCTGTCCCGTAAAATCAGTATCATTTACCGTAGAAAAGCATCCCCTCTCTGTCCTCTGCATCTCCAGTTAATACCCCAGATGAGAAGATTAGATAGATCTACGACAAATCCGCCTTAGGCGGAAACAGAATTGGTTGTAGTGTATAAAATAAGGTAGAAATTGGATAATAAAGGTTTTAAACCATCCTTTTTTAGCGGGAGGGTCATAATAAATATTGAAATTTTTTCCAATATCTCTATGACGGAGGGTATGAGGAGGATATCCTTTGGGGCAAATTGGGGGTATGACCTTTTAGAAATCCTCCTCATGGTCATGAAGAAAAGCCAATTGGTATGAGGGCTAATTTTAATGCACTATCTATCTACCTTTATGTTTACCTCCTCCAAAGCAACCTGAGGGCTGGCAATCGGTGCTCTGCCAATATCAAAAACCTTATTTTTTGATGTATGCTCTTCAATATAATCCTCAATATCTTCAAAGAACTTCTTTTGAACTGATTTGGGAACAGGCGATGTAATAAGGCTTACCCATATATATAACAGTGTATCAACGAGAAGTGGGATAAATATAGGATGGAATCCCAGAAGTAATGGTTTATAGAAAAAAGAACCTACAATCAAAAGAATCAACCCTGCAATTATACCTGTAATAACACCCTCTTTTGTCCCTCTCTTCCAAAGCACACCACCTATAAGTGCCGGAAGCCATAAGGCAAAACCAGGGGATGCAATATTACTTAAAAGGAGGCCTAATTCAGCCGGTCTTAATATGGCAAGTATAAAACTTACTACTGCAGCACCCACCATCCCTATTCGAGACCACAATATGAGCCCCTTATCACTGACTTTGCTGGAGATGGAAAAGATTATATCGCGGGATACTAGCAGTCCTGTGACCATCAACTGCGTTGCTACTGTTGATATAGCAGCAGCCAGGACAGCGAGAAGAGTTGCCCCGGATGCCCAATCAGGTAGATATTTTGTTATAGCTATCTGCACTATAGCATCTGCTGCCTTTCCCTTGAGCCCAGGGACAAGGACTGGGCATACAAGGTATCCCCAGATGGCAGCTATATTGCAAAATATCAATGAAAAAAGGAGCATCCATATAGCTGTCTTTCTTACAACAACCATGCTCTTTACCTGCATAGTGCCTATCACAACATGTGGCCATGCCATAACAGTAAGACCTGCAAGGGCAAGACCCATAAGATTCTGAGTGGTCCAAGCATTTACCGGTCCTGGAACGCCTAGCAATCCTGGTCTAATCTCTTGCACCCTCTTTGCCAGTTCACTAAGGCTTGTATGATCTGTCTTCAGCAGAATCCAGAAAAGGAAACCCCAAAATGTTGCTGTAAAGATAATGCCAAGGAGGACATTAAGCCATGCAACGCTACGTGTGCCTCCAATAAGACATATAAGTAGCATAATAACCGTCATATAAAGGGCGCCGAACCAGAAAGGCCATCCTACAGCAGCCTTCATACCAGCGCCAATACCAACTGCCTGGAGCCCAAGATATGGAAATAGAAAAAGGACAAGGATACCACCAAGAATCAGCCTTAATGCCTTTGACTGATATCTCTCACCCAAAAACTGCACAGGAGAGAGGTATCCGTATTTGCTACCACCTGCCCAGAGTTTTGGACCTATCATAATATAGAGGAAGGCAAAAGATGTAAATGAAAAAAAAAAGCATGAAACCCGGTCCTGTATTATAGATGGTGCCTGGAAACCCGTAAAATGTCCAGGCACTTGATATGGCAAAATAGACATAAAAAAACATTACAAAGGTGCCTATAGCCCTGCCTGCAAGAAGATAATCTGCAGCTGTTTTCTTATTCAACTTATAACCATAGGCACTAATAAAAACAAGGACAACACCTAATAAAAGAACAATCCAAATCATATTACCCCCCCCTTGGTTTTATTTAACATGGTCTCTATAAAAGGTCTCCTATCTATATGGCCAGTATCTACTTGTATAGAACCAGAATGCTATGAGCCATATTATTGTCTGCAGGTTATAGAATGCAACAGCAACAGGCATCCATCCGAAAAGCAGGTATGATGTATTCTGCAGGACAAAAGGGAGAATGAACACATACCAAACAGCACTTAAAAGAAGTATCCATAGTAAAA
>Ga0209409_1002055_pt1 | contig 15778 bp, 18 predicted proteins | sample AD_JPNMR1_MetaG_FD_184424 | JGI IMG/M metagenome (GOLD analysis project Ga0209409, IMG submission 184424) | Active sludge microbial communities of municipal wastewater-treating anaerobic digesters from Japan - AD_JPNMR1_MetaG (SPAdes) (version 2) | ecosystem: Engineered > Bioreactor > Anaerobic...
ATGCACTTCCTAATAATTGAATGTCTGTTTATATTACCCATAAGGACTCATTTCTAATAAATGAAATATTGTGAATAAGTGAGATTTTAAGAGAAAAATGAAGATCATAGAGGGAGGATTAATAATATTGGAGCGAGACAATAACAATTTACAAGGACATCTTCTGGCAATAGTGACAATTGTGATCTGGGGGACAACTTTTATCGCCACTAAAGTTCTACTCCGCCAACTAACCCCGACGGAAATATTGGTCTATCGATTTATCATCGCTTATCTTGCCTTGTGGATTATTTATCCTAAGTTTGTTGGTGTAAAAAGGTTCCGTGACGAACTGCTTTTTTTTAGTCTGGGACTGACGGGCATAACCTTCTATTTTTTAGCCGAAATCATTGCGTTGCAATATACGCTGGCGGCTAATGTCGGATTAATAATTGCAGCAGCACCGATTTTAACGGCACTGCTTGCCAATTTATTTACACATGACGAGAAGTTCAACCGTAATTTATTGGTTGGTTTTTTGCTGGCAATTGTCGGTTCGTTTTTGGTGATCTTTAACGGCCGCTTTGTGTTGAAACTTAGTCCCGTTGGTGATTTGTTGGCGGTAACAGCAGCTTTAGCCTGGGCAATTTATTCAATTTTACTTAAAAAAATTAACTCTAAAGGTAACTCGGCTTATAATCCGATTTTAGTAGTGAGAAGAACTTTTATTTATGGCCTGGTAACCTTAATTCCAAGCTTATTACTGTTACGGATTGGTTTTAAACCGGTTAATCTGACAAGTTGGTCATTACTGTTGAATATATTATTTTTAGGGGTAATCGCTTCAGCTTTGGGATTTGTAATGTGGAACAAAGCTGTTAAAACACTCGGTGTAATTAAAAGTAATAACTATATTTACCTGGTTCCCTTGGTGACAATGGTTACTTCAGTGCTTATTTTAAAAGAACCGGTCAATCTGTGGATGTTTATTGGCGGATTGTTGATCCTGGGTGGAGTGTATATTAGCGAGAATGGCTTGAAATTTACTTGGACTTAACTGAATAATCCTTCTGAACCACCCTCCTTAAACTGGGGTTTATGGGATAACGAATCATAATCTGAATAGTTTTCTATAAACCAACAAAATAATTGAGGAGTTTTGAACATGGATGAGAAGATTGTTATTAGGGAGATCATCAGTAACACGGAACTCGAGGAAAGTTTGGAGGTTATTCGCAACTCTTTCTTAACAGTTGCCGAAGAACTGAACCTCACTAAAGAAAACTGTCCGACCAATCCGGCGTTTGTTGAGTTTTCTGATCTGAAGGTATTACGTGACAAAGGGGTCTGGTTTTACGGGCTATTCGTTGATGAGGTGCAGATTGGTTTTGTGGCAGTTGAGAAAGCGAATGAGGAAGTATATTATCTTGAAAAATTAGCGGTGTTGCCCCAATACCGTCACCGTGGCTATGGGCGGAGATTGATGGACTTTGTATCGGAACAGGTGAAATCCTGGAATGGCAGAAAATTATCAATCGGAATCATCAATGAAAATGAGCGTCTGAAACGCTGGTATCAACAATATGGTTTTGTGGAGCAATCACAGAAACGGTTTCCACACTTACCGTTTACCGTTTGTTTTATGGAGAAGCTACTTGAAGAGGATTTTGCAATTCATGAGATGACTGAAGCAGATCTTAACGCAGTTAGCTCCTTTTATATTGGATTGATCGATCATATCAAAGAACAGACTCAGGATGACTATTTTAATTATGATCGTTTATCCGAAACTGAGATTCGCAAACAGTTCCGGGAGGCATTATTGAAACCGGCGGTGAAAACATATATTGCTAAAGATGGTACCAAGCCGATAGGGTTTATCAAGGGTGAGATCCGCGATTGTTATTTGCCGTTTTCAAAAGTGAAAAAGATCGGCTATATTGAGAGTGCGTTTTTGCTGCCCGAGTACCGGCGAAAGGGTATAATGCGGCAGTTGGAGTTGAAGATGGTGGAATTTTTTAAAGGACATGGGATAACCTATGTTGAATTGAATATAATTACCAAAAATTCTGTTGCTAAAGGTACTTGGGAGAGTCTCGGATATGTTACTTTCCGGGAACAGATGCGGAAGAAAATTTGAATGTTAATTAAAATCAATTATTTGAGGTGTGATAAGAACAGTGGTAATCCTTGAGACTGAGCGTTTGATAATCAGAAGATTTCGGGCTGATGACTGGCAGGACTTTCATGAGTACATTTCAAGTCCTGCTGTTTTAGAGTATGAACCGTACTGGGATACTTCATTGGCAGCAGCGAAGAGGACAACCTCGAGGTTTGCAGATGACGACTCCTTCTGGGCGGTAGAGCTTAGAAATAGTGTCAAGTTGATTGGTCATGTCTATTTTGAACAGATTCAACCCTTGCAATTTTTAACCTGGAATCTCGGCTATATCTTTAATCCGCAATATTATGGAAATGGATATGCAACCGAGGCCTGTAATGCAGTACTGAAGTATGGTTTTGAATATTTAGGCGTTCACCGGGTTGAGGCAAGGTGTAACCCCGATAACCATCGTTCCTGGCGGCTGATGGAACGTCTGGCAATGCGCCGTGAAGGTTATTCGCTAAAGAGTGTGACTTTTAAAAAGGATGGAAACGGGGAACCGATCTGGTGGGATGAATACCGGTACGCGCTCTTGGTTGATGAATGGGCTGGATTTGACTGTGAATGTAGTATCCAGTAGAAAATATTAAAAAAGAGTTATTTTGATAGGATTTGGTGTTAAAGATAGTTTGGAGTTTCAGCAAGCAGTTTTGGCGTGAAAAAAGTTTGTAATGACAATGGGTGTGGATTATCAGACGGTTGAAGCTGGATTTAAAAATCCGTATCGATTTTTTACCGGTTTTTTATATGGCGGATGGATGGGTGGCGATTAAGAGATAGTTCAGGTGTAACTTCCGAAGAATAAATATGGATCACATATTAGATCGGTGATTCTCTTTTGAGTTTGAAATGAAAAACCGCTATATAAATTAAAGTCGCCGGATGAAGGCTAATGCCGTTTCAACCGGCGACTTTGTGCTCAGTTATTTCAGTTCTTCCGAAACCTTACTTTACGATTTTCCTTTTTTCTTTTTCTTTTCCAATAAAAACTCAATAAAATTATGTGCTTCTGCCTGAATATCTTTAGGAAGCTTTTCTAAAGCGTAATAACGTTTGTCAGTTAAACCAAGCAAATAATCGGTTGAAACCTCGAAAAAGATTGCCAGCTTTTTAATTGACTCAATGTCTGGTTCATTAATGCCATTCTCATACCTTGAATAAGTCTGTTGAGTTACTCCAAGATATTCAGCAACATGTTCCTGTTTGAGTTCCTTTTCTTCTCGCAGTAATTTAAGACGTTCTGCAAACATAATTTCTGTCTCCATACTCAATAAAGTATAATTGGAAACATAATACTATTTTTTTATTGAAAGCAATAAACTATACATATTAAAAGTGTAAAAAACATTGACTAACACATAAACAGGGTATAATATAACTATTGATGCCAAAGTATTCCAAAGGAGGTCATAATTATGGAATGTTCGTTATGTAATAGACCAAATCAAGTTGAGCATAACTATTGTTTTAATTGCGGGGAGCCGTTGACTAAAGAAGCGAAGCAGGCTAAGTTACGGTCACGTATGCCTTTTTGGTGTTGGATGGAGTTAAAAAAGCGAGGGTTAAATAACGGAGGAATATTGTAAACCATGTGGAATTAATTAGCAATGGAAAATAATATTGCTTTATGATGAAGGATATTAAACTTATTAGAAATGTTAACAAGGAAGGAACAAGGAAATGGAGACAAACACAGAGTTGAAAAGGCTTGGATTTTTTGGGTCTTTTGCGATTTATATTCCTGCGGCAATATTAATGTATTGTTTGACAAAGTATTTAATTCCCTATCTTAGTAATCTAACCGGACAAGAAACGATATTATTCTGGTTTATTGTTGCCGGATTGGGGATTTTTTTGCCATTAATAGTAACAGGATTATTAATTTTAAAATCTGAAGGATACAGAATATCAAAAAATACATTGAATGAGCGATTGAGATTTAGAAAAGTTACCATGCGAGATATTTTATGGAGTGTTATTGGATTAATTTTAGTTGGACTATTTAGCGGGTTGATCATGAAAAGTTTGGAGTTGTTGGTAGGGAAATTTAACCATTCTCCGGCATTTATGTCATTTGAACCCTTGACAAAAGGAAGATATTGGTTACTGTTAGTTTGGTTACCATATTGGTTTTTGAATATATTTGGAGAAGAATTTTTGTGGCGGGGTGTAATGTTACCACGACAAGAAATTGCTTTTGGTAAATATACTTGGCTGATTCATGGTTTTGGATGGGGATTGTTTCATGTTGCTTTTGGGTGGCAATTGTTAATTACTTTGATTCCTTTGATTTTTATTCAATCATACCTTGTTCAAAAAACTAAGAATTCGTGGGTCGGAGTAATAATGCACGGAGGATTAAATGGGCCAAGTTTTCTCGCAATTTGCTTTGGACTAATTTGAAATAGCGGATTTAGAAAGAATTGGATAAGAGGGTTTATTAAGTGGATTGGAGATATGATTATCAATTAGATGTAATGACGCGTGCCGAGCATTGGCTGTTAAATGAAGATATGCGGCAAAAATGTGAACTTTTCAGAATTGCCTTGCAAAAGATCGAAGCCCAAGTTGGCAGAGAAGAAGTTGAGGCGTTTCTTAAAAGAGGATCTCCCCAACTATATGATCTGGTGAAATGGGTCAAAGACAAAAGCGGTGATTTTCATCAGGACGAGCTTCAAGCGCGACTGATTGATCATTTCGCTAATAATCCCAACATCAAGAAAGAAGATCGGAATTATTTTATAAAACAAAGTCTGGATATTACCAATCATCCTGATAATATTAGGGCAATATTCGAAAATTTCTCTGAAGAAGCAAACGCTTACATTGATAAAGTCAATTATAACCGGTATTCTCAATATTTTAAAATACTTCATTCTGAAGAATTAAACGATCCCCAATTTATCAAGAATACAATTGCCCAGGCAACCGAGGATATTGGTATTGAAAGATCACCGGCTAAAAGATCTAGAAAGATTCTTTTTTTAGCAGAAAATAACCCTTCACAATTCAACAAGTGTTATCAGGAAATGGATTTAACCCAAGATCAAAAAGAAGCCTGTGAACTGGTCGAAAGAGTGGCAGCAATTTTACCTCCCATTCGGGAATTGTCCAACTCTAAATATGATCAGGCTACAATTGCAGCCCTCTTAGGTGAATTGGCTGATTCAGATCCAAAAGCATTTAATTTTTGTCAGTTCAATGCTAAGATTTTGGGACTCGATGAAAAAATAATGAATTTAGTTAAGATACCGGATTCGGCTCAATATTACAATAAAGAGCGAGTCTTCAAATGCAGATTGATACTCGCTTATAACCTGAATCAGGATCCGAAGTATTTGGCAGAGGTTGCTAAAACGCTTAATAGGGAAGATTCGAAGGTTACTAAAAAGTGTATTCCGGAGTTACCCGAAAAAATTTTAAATGCGTATGTTAGGGCTTTAAAAGTAAATAGAAATATGAATACCCAAAAACATTCAAAGAAAGGCAGTAGTGAAATAGGTAGTTAAGTTATTTATAAACAAATCTATTCAACAAAGAATATGAAACCCGAATACCGGGAGCGATTTGAGGCGGTTGAATGGTGAGTAAAACCCAATTAATGTTTTTTTAAATCTACCGATAAATATAATGGAGTCTGTATAAGAAAATACCATAAGATTTTTCTGAATGAGGGGCGCAACATTTTGATTTGTAAGGACTAAAATCAGTCTTTTTCTGTTTGTTTGATTTTCTTTCTTTAACTATCTAAATATTAACAAGCTTGCTATTATAGTAGTGGTGTAGATGTGTAATTAAAAAAGGAGTCTGTCCGGATGGAAACGAACAAAAGTAATGCTTTGCAGTTTTATGAATCCCCTAAGAAAAATATAATCATTGGTGAAGGAGTCGGAAAGGTTACTGCGGATGATGTCAGATGGCTGATTGAGGAAGTAAAACGCCGCGGGAGATCTATTGGTGGCAAATGGGCTTGGATTGCGATAATCAGTCGAATGGATCCAATCATTGACCCTGAGTGTCAAAAGCTCTTTGTGGAGTTGCATCAACAACTGGAAGCGGAAGGGTGTGTGGCGCTTGCTTATGTAGTAGGCGAAACTGTAACCATCAAGGTTCAGGCCCAGCGCCACCGGGTGCAGGCCCGTGACAAGTTTGTCGCCGGGTATTTTCGAACTAAGGAAGAAGCATTGGAGTGGTTAACTGGACTTGGTTTCTAAATGGTCTTTATTCTTAAAATCACTAACAGACAGGAAGCTTTTTTAGGCTTCCTGTCTGTTCTATAAAGATTAAACAAGAACGTCTCGCCGGTGATTGTCCCCTTGGTCATTAAATGGTCGAGGACCTTGTCAAATAGAGAACGAAAGATTGTTGGTTCGAGTTCAGCGGTATTAAATGCATTTTGCCACAATTCACTCAGGTGATTTTTCAGGGCTTCACTTTCCATTTTAAAGAGCCGTTCACAGTTGTCAGCGACAAAGATAAAATCTTTCAAGATTTCATTTGCAAATTGAAAACTGTTTTTTACTGCCATGATGATTGGTCCTTTCAAAGAGATTACTTATTATTGATTTATGTTATAAACAATAGTATTATATAATAATTGTTTTTTTAATTTAAAGTACTTTTTGTTTTTTATTGTAAATTAATTTGTTATAATTAACTTTGTCCAAATTAATAAAAGGCGATGTTTGACAATGTGGGCGAAGCTGACACAGCAATTTCGGGAATCAATGAATATCTTAAAAGCCACTGCTTTTGCCACCTATAAAGAATGGTCCGCCTACCGGAGTCATATGGCGATCTCACTGTTCGTTGGGCCAATCTTCTTTCTGGTTCAGGTGTTTATTTGGAATGCCATTTATGGTGGTCGCGCAACAGTTACGGGGCTAACGTTGCAACAGATGCTTACTTACTATGGGATTGCGATCACAATCAACTATGTTATCTTTGATTTCTCAGATTGGGAATTGCAGATGTTGATTCGGACCGGCCAATTTATCACCTTTATGTTGCGCCCGGTATCACATTGTTATTATGCTTTCTGTCAGAAGGTCGGGCATCGGGTCCTGGCGTTGTGGATTGAGTTTGCGCCGGTTTTGGTTATGTTGGTGGTGATCTTTAAGATCAACCTGATCCCGGTTAATCCGGGATGGACTGTAATCTCCTTTTTGCTTAGTTTTATTTTGATCTTCTTCATCAATTATACGGTTGGGATTATGGGATTTTGGTTAACCAAAACGGAGGGGATCCGTCGTGCCTTTATGCTGCTGCGTGATCTCTGTGCCGGCGTTTATCTGCCGTTAACTTTCTTCCCGCCACTGTTACAGAAGGTCCTTTTTTTCTTGCCGTTTCAATTTGTAACTTACGTTCCGACCAGAGTCTTCCTGGGGTCGTACGAATTAGCCGGGATTACGATGTCAATTCCGGCGATTGTTGGGTTACAGGCTTTGGCGGTAGTGTTGATGTATATTGTCTATCGCATCTTGTGGTACTTTGGGGTTAAGAAATTTACCGGGGTAGGGGTATGAAATATAAAATAGCGGGCAGAAGCATATTAAAAATTGAGCCAATTAGTTGTATAATCGGCTTTTTCTATCGTTTAATCAGTTAGCGGGAAATCTCTTTATTCCCGCCTTTTTGATCAAAGGACGTTTGTTTTTGTTGTTTAATAGTTATTTGATTTCATTCCCGCCAGTTTTTTCAAAGGATGTTTGACTTTGTTGAGCTTTAATTTTCATTACTGCTTCCTTCAATACTTTATTGTAGGTCTCGGGATGTTCTTTCAGAACTTTTAAAACTTCCTCATAAAGTTTATCTTTGTTAGCGGTTGAATTCTGTAATTTCTTAACAACATCATTCATTTTATTGGTGCAATCTCTAATTGTGTTTTTGAGTTCGGATTGTTTGGACAGTCTGTCTTTTCGATAATTTGACGGCGGTATAATTTCACGGGAATCAAAATTATTATCAGAGTCAATGTTATTAACTGCGACTGGAAGAACAATTGGTTCGAAATTATTATTTTGATCAATAAATGCTTCTAATTTATACATTTGAATAGTGGTAGAATCAATTTTGCCCTCGTTGTCATATTCAAAAGCGGCGTTATATAATGGATGACTCCATGAGGATGATTTAAGTTGTAACCAAAAGAAGTAATTTTATTGATTTCAGGATTAATGTCGATTGCGAGATCGATATATGGAAGCTCCATATTCATAGTATCAAGTGCTTTATCGGACTTGAAAACCCGGTAAGTACATCCGTCGCGTCCGTCAAATTCTTTGGTAACATTTGTTTTAACGGCATAGATATCATTGTCATCAAGTTTGATTAAGGTATTGGATAAACCTTTAAATTTAGATTCATGAGTTATAATGTTTTCTTTATTTTTTTCTTTAAGCTCAATAACTTCTCTGATTTTTTCAATTTGCGCCAATTCAAGATGAGTATTTCTGATTACTCCATATTCTCCTGCCATCACAAACCCTCCGCCCGCCTAATATTTACCAACTAATAATAACACAATGTTTAATTGATTTCAACTTTTTGTTGTTATTTTTTTTTCAAATTTGTGATTTCGGCTTTGAACATTAAAAAACCATGTGCTATCATTTTATTACAGCAAAAGGTATCTTTAGTCATGTGAAGCAGGGTGGTTGGGTAATTGGTACGGGCACTACGGATTCATTTACAAGGGATCAAAACAGCGGTTGCAACCAGAATGGCTTACCGGGGAGATTTCTTTATTAGTATCTTGATTATGCTGGCAATGGATTTTGTTATTCCTTTAGCCACGGTCTTCATCTATCAAACCGGAGTTACGCTTCCCGGTTGGAGTATGTATGAGATCTTATTATTACAGGGAGTCTTTCTGTTAGTCAGAGGAGTTGCGTTCCCGTTTTTCTTCGGAATGGTCTGGAATACGATTGAACGTGTTGAGAACGGGACCTTTGATCTGTTGTTGATTAAACCATGTTCAACCCTTAGGATGGTAATTGTCACTGGATTTGACTCTGAGGATCTTGGAAAGTTATTGGGAGGGATTTTGCTCACCTCAATCGCGTTATCGCAATTGCCACCTCCCAGTATGCTTCAGTGGGTACAATTTGGTATCTTGTTTATCATGGCCTTGATCACGATGTTTGGTTATGGAATGATTCTTGCCGGGTTGGGGATAGTCTGGATTGGAAATTTCCGGGTTTATGATATCTTCTTCGCACTAACCAACTTTGCAATGTATCCGAGTGCGATCTTCTCCAAGGCGATTCAAACACTGATTCTGACCATCGTGCCAATCGCGATTTTGGGTTCAATCCCGGCCTCGGTGTTACTTGACCGTGTCGATTGGCGAGTATCGTTGCTGGCGACGGGGAGCAGTTTGGTCTTTTTGCTGGTTAGCTTTTGGTTTTGGAATTGGATCTTAAAAAAATATACCAGTGCAGGTGGTTAACAGATGTTGATTGCAGTTGAGAATCTGACGAAAACTTACAAAACATACGAACGGGGTAGTACTTTCCGGGAAACTTTAGCCAGCCTGCTGGTGCGGAAGACCAAATATGTTGAAGCCCTGAAAGGGATCTCCTTCAATATCGGTAAGGGGGAGCTGGTCGGTTTTTTAGGACCGAACGGCGCCGGGAAATCGACTACTTTAAAGATTTTAACCGGTATTTTGCACCCATCGGCAGGGACGGCCAATATTATGGGTTATACCCCTTGGAAACACCGTAAGAAATATGTAGCGAAGATTGGAGCGGTCTTTGGGCAGAAATCACAACTGTTATGGGATATCCCTCCGATTGACGCCTTTTATTTAAATAAAGCAATCTATGGAATCCCTGAACGTCAGTTTCATCAGACTCTGGATGAGATGGTTGAACTCTTAAATGTCAGTGAACTGATCCGCAAACCAACCCGGCAACTCTCCTTAGGGGAACGGATGAAATGTGAGTTTATCATGGCGATGTTGCATCGCCCAGAGATTGTCTTTTTGGATGAACCAACTATTGGTCTGGATGTTGTAGCCAAAGATAAGATCCGGGAGTTCATCCTGGAGATGAACCGCAACGGGGTAACTTTTATTTTGACAACTCACGATCTGGGAGATGTCGAGCATTTAGCGCGGCGAATCATTTTGATTAATCACGGGGAATTGGTCTTTGATGATTCTCTTGAAGCATTGCGCCGTTTTTCAGGAGCGAAGAAGATCATTACTTTGACGACCCATGAACCATTGCCGGATATAGAGCTACCGGGGATTACGGTTACCAAAAAGACTTCGGATTATAATGTTGAGTTGGAACTGGATTTGGCAGTATTAGAGTTGAATCAATTTATCAATATTATCAGCCAGACCAGTTTGATCAGTGATCTGCTGGTTCAGGAACCGGAGATTGAGACAGTGATTAAAGATCTATATCAGCAGGAGAAGCGATCAAAGGATGAATAAGAATATTCTGTTTTGCTTGTATTTTATAATCCCAATTGTGTATTTGCTGTTACATACAATATTAATTTTTTTAGATTTGAGCAGCACTAAAAGACGAATCTTTTTTATAATATCGGTTTTGATACTTTGGATTTTGCCGGTTCCGTTTTATTTGACTTCCAAAGATAGCTTTGGATATGTAGTACTTGTTGAGGTAGCACCATTCTTATTGGTTTTTTCCTTATGCAGTATCTTCAACTTTATTACTGTTAAAAACGAAAGATCTACATCATTTTATTATTGCCAATCTTGCTAATCGGATTGTTTTTTACAGCTATACTTAACGAGCCGGTATATGATGGAGGAATGGCTGGTTTTGCTGATATAGTAAGATTGTTTGTGATTTATCCATTGATTGGATTTTGGCCCCTTTTTATATTTGCACTTAAAAAGACTGCAATCAGCGATAAGATTAAGGGAATAGGCCTCGTGATTAGTTCTTTTGTGGCGGGAATATTTGGGTTATCATTGCCTTATGGAAAAGATGGTTGGTTTGCAGATCATCCAACGGCAGTGTTTTTTGTTGTTGTGATTTTATTAATCTTTATTTTAGGTGGATGTTTGATCTGGAAGGATAAAAGGATAAAAGAAAAGGATGAACAGCATTAATAAAAGGGTGCTGATTACGCACCCTTATTAATTTGCATGAAAATAAAGATTAAAATGGATCAAGGGCTATATTTTTAGCAACCGTTTACAATTAGCGCCATAAATTAACTCCCGTTCACTCGCAGTTAACCAAGCTAAACTATCCAACAGTTGTAACTCCTCTAACGGTGACCGTAAGGGATAATCACTGCCGAACAGAATCTTTTCGAGATCATGTTTTTTAAAGATTGCTTTACAGAGTTCCGGATCAATGTAGGATAACGCGCTTGAGGTATCCAGGTAGACATCAGTCCCTGCCAGTACTTCCACAACCTCTTCCCAAAACTGATAACCTCCGAGATGGGCGGCGATAATTTGGATCTGCGGAAAGTTTTTGATAATCGCGGCAACTTTAGTGGGTGTACTCATATTCGCCGGACTTACCTGCGGGTCACCAACGTGGATCATGATGATGAACTCCCCGGCAACCTCTTCCCAGAAAGGATTTAATGCCGGATCAGCCAAATCAATCCCCTGGAACTCGGGATGCAGTTTGATACCTTTAATTCCAGCTGCCCGCAGCCGACTGATCTCTGTTATCCAATCCGGACTGTCGGGATGGAACGTCCCGAACGGAATGATCTTCGGGACTTTCGGGAGCTTGACTGCTGCAGCGATTTCGGCAGGAGTCTTTCCGGCCAAATCTAAAATATAATCATTTGCAGGTTTGAGCTGTTCGGGCTTGGTAGCTGCGACCAACAGAATCAGTGCATCTAAATCTGCCTGATTGGCTGCTTGAAGCAGATCGGCAAGTTGACCGCCATGGCTGGTGGGGATACTGTAGTAATTGATCAGTTGCTCGACAGCACGATCGGCGATCTTATCGGCAAATGCATGGGTATGACAATCAATTAACATCCTGAAACACCTCTGTATCGTTTCTTCGACACATGAAGGATGAAACCTGTCAAAATAATATTAAGATTTGGTAAAGTTGCTAATAATTATGGTAAAATGAGTAGATGAAATGATTACACTTTGCAATATTGATGAATTGATGTAAGGAGCGCTAATGAAGATCTTACTTACCACTTTAAACGCTAAATATGTACATACCGCTTTGGGACTGTGGTACATTTACCAGTACTGTCACCCGGAATATCCGGAGCTGATGTTTAAAGAATATAACATCAATCAGGAATTATCCTGGGTTTGCGGGGAGCTATATTTGGAAAAACCGAAAGCTATCGCTTTCTCCTGTAATATCTGGAATATTGAAGCGACACTGACGATCTGCCGGTGGCTCAAACAGGTTGAGCCGGAAATCACAGTTGTTCTGGGCGGACCTGAAGTTTGGTCCGAACCGGTTGCAATAATGGAGCAAAATCCGGCAGTCGATTTCATAATAGTTGGTGAAGGAGAACTCACCTTTAAAGAGTGGTTAGACCATTTTCACCGGACCAACCCTGATTGGAAGAGGGTGAAGGGTCTGGTGTTCCGTACAACAGACGGAATTGTTCAAAATGAACTCCGCCCTGATATCAGCGATTTAAGCATTCTCCCCCGGCCTTACCCGGAAGAGTTGAGCGACTTTCGCCAGAAACTGCTCTATTACGAAACCACCCGTGGTTGTCCTTACCAGTGCCAGTATTGTCTGTCGGCCAATGAAAAGGGAGTACGCTATTTCCCGTTGGAACAGGTCAAAAATGACCTATTACACTTTATTAACAGTAAGATTGCCCAGGTTAAGTTTGTAGACCGTTCTTTTAACTGTAACCCAAAGTGGGCCAAGGAGATCTGGCGGTTTCTGCTGGAGCATCCCGGTGAGACCAACTTTCATTTTGAAGTGGTAGCTGATTTGTTGGATGAAGAGTCAATTGCCATCCTGCAACAAGCGCCACCGGGAGCATTTCAGTTTGAAATCGGGGTTCAAAGTACCAATCCGGAAACCATCAGGTTAATCCAGAGAAAGATGGACTTTAGCAAGTTGGCTGCCAATGTAACCAAACTGGTGCAGACGACCAATGTCTTTATCCATTTGGATCTGATTGCCGGGCTACCGGCTGAAGACTATGCGAGTTTTAAACGGAGTTTTAATGAAACAATTCAATTAAGACCGCACCGGTTGCAGTTGGGGTTTTTAAAACTGCTAAAAGGATCAGGTTTGCGTAACAAGATTAGCGAATACCGGTACGAGTTTACCCAAGAGAGTCCGTATGAGATTTTGTCGAATCAATGGATTAGCTATCAGGAGATCTTAAAATTAAAAACAATTGAAGATTTATTGGAGAAATATTATAATTCCGGGCGTTTTAAGCTCTCATTGGAATATTTATTCTCGCAGTTTGAGTCGGCGTTTGACCTGTTCGAACAGTTTGCGGATTGGTGGAAAGCCAGGCAGTATGACCAGTTTTCCCATAAAAGTAAGGATCTTTATGGCTACTTACTTCAGTTCTACGAGAGTTTGGGGAAAGATAGCTTAGTTTTTCGCAATCTCTTAAAGTATGACTTGCTCACCCAGGAGCGGATGGTCGAGTTGCCGGAGTGGACGGGAGGAATTGCTTCCGAACTGAAGAATTTTGGCTATGAGTTTTGGAAGGACCCAACCAACATTGAGAAGTACATTCCCGAACTTAGCGGCCTTTCGATTCGCGACATCCAGCGCCGGGTTTTGTTTGCGGATTTTGCGTTCGATCCCATTCAGGTAAAACTCCAACCATGGCTGGAACCGGAGCAGGACCGGACGGTTATTCTGTTTGTTTATGGAAAGAATATTCGGAACTATAGGATTGAAACAACGGTTAAAAGTGGCAGGATGTAAGAAGAATATCGGAGGTTGGAATGAAGTCACCTATTCTTTGGTTACTATGTTTTTTAATTGTTTGCAGCATTCTTCCCTGTAATGCCGAACTGCAAAAGTTGAGTCAGGGACCGAAGTTGGTCTATATGGATGCCAATAATCAGATCTGTTTAACTGATTTAGATAATGTAAAACCGCAAAAAATTGGAGTTGGACTGTTTCCAAAGATTTCGCCTGACGGTGAATATGTTGTTTATAAAATGGTCAATCGAATGTTAGTCTTGTATTCATGCAAGACTAAATCATCTCAAACTCTCAACAGCTATGTTAAGGATTTTACCGGACCAGAGTGGTCGCCTAATGGGGACAGTTTTATCTTCTGTACCGAAGATGACAAACTTGCCGTTTATTCGTTAAAGACCAAATCCGCTCAAATCTTAAGCGGTGTCCCCGGAGACTGTTACAGCGAACTGCGTTGGTCACCTGATGGTACCAATATTGTTTTGGTTGCAACCAAAGAAGGTAAAGATGAAGTTGTAATTGCATTGAAAAATAATCAATTCAAAATTATCAGCAAATCCTTACAGAGTAAATCTAAAACTTATTTTCAACCATGTTGGTCTCAAAATGGACGTTCAGTGTTTTTTCACGATCGAGAATATATCTATGAGATGGATCTGCAAGGGAAATTGTTACAGCAATGGTCCATTGAACGGATTATTAAACCTGATATGTTTACAGCTACATATTTAATGACTGATGATCGCAAGAGTTGGATCTGTTTAATTGGAGCTGATGATGAGGAAGATTATCAACTGTATAAAGAAAAAAGGTGTAGTATTTATCGCTACGATATTGCTACCGGTAAACGGGTCAGGCTGCTGCCCAAAGGATTATTTGCTGATTCAATGAATTGGATGTCAGGGCGCAAAGCGATTATCTTTGATGGGTATACCAAAACAAATTCCGGTTTTGATTATAGTATTTATACACTTTCAATCCCTGCAGGGAAACTTCAAAAAATAGTTAAAGGTTATTCTCCGAGTTGTTCAAATTAAAATACTACTTCAGTCAAATGCAGTAGCTTAAGCATATTAGCAAGCTTTAAAGTTGTTGGCAACTAAAATTTATTGAGAAATTTTAAGGGCTGTTGCGTTAAATTGCAACAGCCCGGTATTTGTAGTTAAATATTCAATTGTTATTTGGTGATTAGTCTAAGTCTAATTTGATACTAATATAGATATAGTCGTTATCAGATTTGTCGGATTTGATCTTTACATCAAGTTCATTATCTTTTGGAGCATAAGGCATGTATCCGTAATCGACATCATCCCAATCATGTTCCGGACGGCGGCTGAACCGATTCTTTTCAATAATGTCATAAGCAATATTGCGGGCGCGCATTGAATGGAAGATTGCTTCCCGATACTCGCCTCTCATATGTAATTTCCGTGCGTAATCTTGGTGTGCAAATGCTTTTGACAATCCATGAGCATAACCATTTTTACGGGCTGCTAACTGTGCTTCCCGAATAACTGTTGCAGTACGGTTAAGGACTGCCCGGGAGTCTTGACGCATCCGTTCACGGTTATGGAAATCCGGTTTATAGTGACCACGTCTTGGAGCAGGTGCCGGTCTTCTTGGAGGAGCTTCGATAGTCTTAACGTCTACGCGATAAGTAACCTGCCATTTTGAGCTTCCAGGGTTGGAGTAGTCATTGTTTTTATTCATTTTTGACCAGTCAGAGTAGTGTAAGCCTACT
>Ga0209409_1002058_pt1 | contig 15740 bp, 20 predicted proteins | sample AD_JPNMR1_MetaG_FD_184424 | JGI IMG/M metagenome (GOLD analysis project Ga0209409, IMG submission 184424) | Active sludge microbial communities of municipal wastewater-treating anaerobic digesters from Japan - AD_JPNMR1_MetaG (SPAdes) (version 2) | ecosystem: Engineered > Bioreactor > Anaerobic...
CCAAAGCTGATACAATCAGTGATGGATAATGGTGGATTGAACACACCATTGAGAATAAGGGTTGTATGACCAAACTTCTCAAGAATCTCCACCTTCTAAGCGAAGCGTAAGGTGGAGAGGTTCATATTTCTTTTACTTAGTAGTGTTATAATAAAGTAAAGATAACTATAATTGAGAGGAGGAAATCATATGACAATAGGAAGAATAAGAAGAAAGTCAAATTTAAATAATATTACAAATATAATACTCCAATTATTTTATATGAATGATAATATTAAGTGATTTTTGTAAATTGATAAGAAGAAGGAAAGGGAATTAATACCCTTTCCTTTTATTTTTTGTATTGACAAATTAGAAAAATAATTATATATTTTAATTAATGGAAAATAATTTAAAGTAAAGGTGGTATTTATTATGACTATAAGAAGAATTCCAAAAAAACATAGAAAATTAAATACTATTAAACTTATATTTATAATTATTTTAATTATCGGTATTTTAATTTCATTATTATTAATACCACTTGTGGTAAATTCTTTATTTAAAAGACCTCTTTTAGTTAAACAAGGGTCTATAATAGATGGACAGCTTAAAAACGTGGATGAAACTTCACAATTATTTCATCCACCTACATTTACAACAAATGGTGGGTATAATAATACACCCCCACAATTCTATACATCAACAGTTTCAAATAGTAATAATCAATCAAATCGAGAAACAACAACACAAAAAACACTATCAAATTCAATAATAAATTCTAAACGCTCAGATAGACTGTTGATGTATAGAATTATAGAAGAATTGGTTCCAGACTTAAATAAAAGTAAAAATAAGGATATTATTGTTAGTAATCTTGTTGATTTTTATTATAGTTCCCCATCTCTTCAAAAAGTATTTGAATTAACAGATTTATTAGTTATTCTTATAGTTGAATCATCGGGTAAAAACCTAAAAATTATTGATAGTAATGGTGAATTTTCTATTGGATATTTTCAAATTCAATATATAACAGTTAAGGAAGTTTATAGAGTATATCAAATTAAACAAAATCTATTTAATAATATACTAACTAAAACTGATATTTATAAACTCAAAAAAATGTCTACTGATTATAATTATTATTTGAATGGTTTAATCTCAGATGTAAATCTTCAAACTAAAATATTTGTTTCATATCTAATTTTACTTATAGATAGATTAGAAACAAACAATAAACCTATTAAAAAAGAATATATTTTAAATTTATATAATGGACGAAAATATTATACAAATTTAGATACACAATATGTTAAAAAAATTCAAAAAACTCTCAAATGATGTTCAAATTGTTAAAAAACAATTTTTCTTAGACAATAAAGATATTTAATAAACAACCCCACCAACTTATCACCAACTTATCACCAACTTATCTGGTGGGGTTATATTTTGACTTATTTTATAATTGTACCATCTGTAAACCCATTTAATTTCGTTGAATCCAAAACAAGAGATAGTTTAATGTAGTTTACTTGTATTATTACATTTTGTGACTTAGGATTTAATATTAATTTCTATTTATAGTATCCTAAATTATCTGGAAGTTCTAATAATGAAAAAAAATTATAATATATATTAGTTTCTTTAAAAACCCTATATTGTTTTAGGTTCCAAATATTTTTATTATTATAATTTGGATTTAATATTGGAATATTATTGATATCATAAAACTCAAAATACTACCAAATTTCACCATTATCTAATATAGATTCTGGTTTTACAGTCTATTGAAAAATTATCTATAGTCCATCAACACCATATCGTTTATTTATCAAATCTTTATTATCTATCATGATAATTCCACCTGCCCTGATGATCATACCATATCACTTATTTCACTTGGTATATATGATGTCTATGAAAATCTACTAATATTTGATGTTGAATCCAATATTTCAAGGAAATATTTGGAGACTTCAAATAATGGTTTTGATTCATACTCACCAAATCCATAATATACATCCTAAAATACATACAAATCTGAACCAAGTGTCTCGAATGTTTGAATAATATCTCTATATACAGGATTATAAATAAATACTTTGTCATTTTTCCATTTAGTATTTTTACTTGAAATTAGTTTTACTTTCTATTGTTCAAAATTATGATTAGAATCATCAATATAATCATATCCATCATTAATTGTTATTTTATTTAGTCCAATTGGTCTATATTTTGGATATAAGAAATTGTAATCAGATCTAATATTTGGATACTCTATTGTAATAGGTTGATAATATCTATCTTTCTTTGTTAAATTATTATATTGTTCAATATAATATTGAGTAAATACATTAATAAAATACTTTGTATTAAGTGGAACAACTTCTTTTAGTCTAATTATCATTTGGTCTAATTTAGATTTTAATCTACCTATAGTATCATATTCTAATTCAAATAATTCCGAATCAGGATTATTATAGTCATTAGATTTATATCTATATGTACTTGTATATTGTTGGAAATGAATGTTAATCATATTATTTAAAAATTTTTCAATTTCAGAATAATCCTGTGTAATTATAAAATAATATAACTCTTGATAAAAACCAATAATATTATTGTCAAATTTGTCATTATAACTACCACCGAAATTATCCAATATCCAAATAATTTTATAAAATAACTCATCACGGGTATATGAGGTGAGATTATTCAGTAAATTCTATACTTCACTAAGTAAAAAACTATAGTTAAAGAAAAACTTTTCTGTTATAGTATTTTGTTGATACGGAATTCTCCTAAATAACATAGTATATGAGTTTGTAATAATTGGTTTCATTATAAAATAATATTTTGAGTTATAATGTATTGGTTCCACTACTTTAGTAAAATTATAAGTATATTTATACTAATCATTAGTGTTAAAGAGATTTAAATATATAGTAGATGTTTTATTATAAACATCATAATCAAAATTAGTAGAAATAACTTTAAGGGACTTATATCTCATATCATTCATATAAAAACTATCATCAAAAGAATTTGAGTTGTCAAGTGGTTTATAATATGTTTTTGTTTTTATATATTGAATATACTTATATACAGATGAATCAACATTATTAATATAAATGTTAATTTGATTAACAATATTATCAGTTTCTAAATTACCTGTATAGACTAATGAATTTGTTGGTAAAAACATATATCCAATATTAACAATATTAACATTATAATGGTAATCATCAAAAATATTGGAATATTCGTTGTATTTTTTCAAATAATATTGAAATGTATAATTATTTAATGTTTTATAAAAAGTCAAATCTTGAAATGATATGGGTGACAGTATTCTATCTATTATACCTGTATTTTCATTATATCTTCTTATATATCGAGTATAATAATTTCCTCTGTTAATAAAGTATGGATATATCATACTATAATTGTAAATATATTTATATCGATTATTTTCATCATCCTGTCGAGAATTATGTGAGAATAATATTTCAAACAAATACAAGAAATTCAATTTGGTAATATTATAATCAGAAATCAACTATTCAATGAAAATCTCATAATAAATAGGATTAAAAAGAATTAGTTGTTTGACAAAAATTAAAACCATTTCCAAAACATCATTATAATTCTACAAAATGGAAAGATTAGATGTCATTAATTTGTTAACATCTATACCTTTAAATAATTTTGATGTTAATATTAGTATATTTCTTTGTGTTATTTGATTTTTTGAATAAATGTATTTTTTAATATCTCTATTTTTTGTTTGAATTATTTTGTATAATTCATCTGTTAATGTGTTAATATCATAATTGAATGTTTTCGTTAAATAAAATTCATCTAATTTAACATTTGTATCTAATCTTCTATTATATGTTTTTGAATCAAATAAATCAAAGTGTTTTGTTGTCTATAAATAATCATTTGTATTCGTAATTTTCAAATCTACTGTTAACTATGAAAGGATCTTTAAAATCTTATAAATTATTCTTTTTGTTCCTTTAATATTAGAATATTTAGTTATAAATAAATAAACAAATTTATTAGCCTAATCTGATAATGATTGAGAAATATCAAAATTTACATCCCCGAAATAATTGTTCTATATATACTTGATATACTTTAGTTGTGTAATATCAATATTATACAAATTTTTTAGTTGAAGTGTTAATAAATATGTTTGAACTGATAAATGAGTCATTAAGTTAACTAAATATGGTTTCATAGTTTCATCATCTGACATATGATAAAAATATTCATCATCTAAAATATTCAACAAATCCAAATATAATTTATCCTATATGATATAGTACTACATGAAATAATATTTTAAATATAAATCATAATATGTTTTTCCATATCGAATTATATTAAAATAATTTTCATCTAACTATTCTAACTCAACTTGAAATTCAACAAAATAATTGAATTTAATACCTGTTCTATACGTACTAAAAATTTTAGAAAAATATTCATGATAAAACATATATAAAAAATCTATATTTTCCAACCAAAAATTTGGAATTATATAGTTTACAAATTTTACTAGTAATTCATTTCTAAGAAATGATACCATATCTATCTTCTCAAGAATATTGATTAAAACATTGGAAAAGTTAGAAATAACCTATTTGGATAAACTATCATGTATATTTTCCCTATCTTCTTCAGATAACTCCTCTAAAAGGTAATTATCTGAAATTACAAAATCTATAAATAACTTCATATTATCAGATATAATATTCTAATCTTTAAAATAAGTTTTATACATTGAAATATTTTGTTTTATTGACAAAAAAATTTCATTAATAACCTACTATACTTGATAAAGATAAAGTATATTACCTATTTTTATTTCAATAAATTTTTTTATATTATCAATATTATCTATATTATTTATTAATAGCATTCCAGTAATATGATTTAATTCTTTATAAAAGAGATTAATCATTTCATCACTCTCTGGTCGTTCTATATTATTTCTTAAAGGAATTATATTTATCATATCAATATCTACGATATTTAGTAATTTATTATTTTTAATAAACGTCTATATATCATTAAATTCAAGATAAATCAAATATTTAAGATAATAATAATAATTGAATAAAAATATATTTGTAATAAGTGACTACAATGTTTCCTGTTCACTTCTAATTTTTAAGATATGAAAATCCTTAGATAATAATGGATAAATATCAAGTGTATTATCTAATTTAATCCAATTATGTAAATATCGTATAATTTCCTCTTCACTCATTGATAAATTTATATCATGAATTTGTAAATATTCTAGAATATCATGTGACGACTTTAGAACCAAAGTTATTAAATTATAATAATCTTTAAATGATAAAAATCCATCTTCCAATCTGGAAATATATAAACTAAAATACTATTTTTTAAAATTATCTTCAAATAAATTTTTTATATTATTACTCTAATCCAATAATAAATTAATATATGTAGTTTTATCATATTCCATAAAATTTGGATTATTAAAGAAATCTGTATTATATTCTATTATTATATCTTGAAGATGAACATCATTCCAAATTTCAGGATATTTTTTCGATTGTATCGATGGATATCTATCAACGATATATTTAAATAAATTAATATAATTTATTTTTTTATTCTATGTAAGTACTATGTTCATATCTAACTATCACCCCGATATTATTATTTATATTTTTAAGTTTCACAATCAAATATTAAAAATATAATTCGAACCATTTAGAAATGATATAGACTTACCATCAGCGGTTGTAGGTACATCCATATATAATAATTTAGACGATATAGTTACATTCTATTTAAATAATTTTCCACCTTTCTATATTATAGGTTCAAATTCAAATTGAAGACTTTCAACAAACTAATTTTTAATATTAATTTTACCATTTAAAAATGATAACGAAATAAGATACTCATTTGTTTTTAGTTGGACTAGAGATGTAGAAAATAATTGTTTAGTTGAAACAGACACTAATTTCTATAGTGATGATAAGTTCTTTATATCATCTAAATATACAGGTATTTTTATATTAAATGTATCTTTACCTTCAACTTTTGTTTTAAATTGTGGTGAAATATATTTCTAATAAAATCTATTCTAAATTTCATCAACTAATGAAAAATTAGTAAGAGTGGACAATGTTTTTACCGCTTTTAAAAAAGTTTCATCAATAGCGTTTTCATATGTTTGGGATACATTATAATCAAGAACCTCTGAAAAAATATCAAAATAAAATGTAATAGATTGTACCTAAGTTGTACCAATTTCAGGTTTAAATACTTTTGGTTGTACTACACTTTTAGTTGTAGATGTATCTGATGTAGATGTATTTGATGAAGATGTATTTACATTTACAGTACTTTCAGTAACAATATACCGATTTAATTTATATACAGTTAATGTCTATGTCAATAAATTTTTTAAATTTTCATCAGTTATAAGAGATAAAATATTCTTTTCAAGTGACATTTTCTTTTCACCTCAAACATCGAAATTTACTACTTTAATTGACTATGAATTTTCTTTTACACTATTAGTCATAACATCACTATCAACCTATATTGGATATATTGGTTTAAATTTCATATTAATATCAATAGTCTCAGGTATATATTGTGAGCCTTTGTTAATTAGTCCTTTGTAAGAATATGAAAAATCAGTTAGTCCACACTATGGAATAGTAATTAGATCACCAATACTTATTTTATAAATATAATTTTGAAGTCTAACGGATTTTACAGTTGTAAATGTCTCAATTAACACATCAACCCATTTTGTTACATTTCCTAAAGCGGTTGTAACTGCAGCAGAAATTTGATTAACATCTTTAATATCAATAAATGTATTATTTTGTTTAGTATTTGATGTAAAAACCTATGTTTCAGATAAAAATCCAATTATAAAACTTGATATGTTTGATATACCAAATAATCTTGTATTTAAACTTAATTGTATATCTATTGATAAATTGTCACTACTTATACCATAATTGACATTGGGAAAGATATAATTTCTATATATCTATGACTAAATATTTTTAAATTGTGGTAAAATAGACTATAGAGACAATAACTGAGTTAATCCTTCCTGGTATTGTTCAAAAGGATTATCTATATCAAATTTAAATTCTATACTCGGGATATTAAAATAATAAAATTTATATGTACGTTGCGGATTTGATAACTATAAATAAGAATTAATAGTTTTATCATTTAAGTCAGGGGTAAAAGCCATATTATATGATGTTATTGTAATTAAAAAATATTTATTTAAAATTTCAGCTTTTTTAGATAATCCTATATCTTTCAATAATGTTTGTATAGGAGATGTCAAATCAGCCACAGATAAGTCACCCTCTCTTAATAATCTCATTTTTAAGTTTTATTATGTTTAAAAACAAAAAAGGTTGGGATTTGTTAACCCAACCCTGAAATCAATTTTATATTAGTTATTTATATTGTTGTTTTTTACTTTTTAAAACAAACAACAAGGATTTATAAATGTTTCTAAATAATCAATTGACTTTTGGTCTGATAAATTAAAATTTATTGAATCAAAAGATATGTAAAGTAAAAACAAAACAATTTGTTTAGTGAAAACATCTGTATCTAGATCAATATCGATATTAATAATTTTAATTTTATCTTTGTTATATAATGAAATAAACCTACCATCTTCTATAATGGTAGGATCTATAATATTATTTTTAGCAAGATAATCCAACATTGTTCTATAATTCCTAGTAAAAAATTTTAAAGAATCTTCTAATGAATCTACCAATGAATGAATTGTTGGTTTGGTTAGTCTTTGTGAAACTAGAACCAATTTATTTTCATCATACTTATAAACATCAAAATCTACTATTTTAATACGAGTTAAAATATCCTTATTTTCGGTCATTATTTGTTTTAATATATCAATCCAATTTTTTTGTGTTTTTTCAAATACTTTTTGTTCAATATAATTAAATTGTTCGGCACTAACTATTATTTTCCATGGAATTATCAATGTATTATCAATATTTAGAATATTCATATTTTCCTTACCCTCCTTTTTTATTCCTACCAGTCTTTAATAATAAATAATAATCAGAAAGTTATATTAATATTAATAAATTGTTCCAAGTATTTATAGGTATCTTTATCTTCTAAACTTAACCCTTTATGGTCAAAAATTGTATACAATAAAAATTTTACTAGTTCATTATTATTGTTATCATCAAGTATAATATCGATATCTTTAATTTCTATTTGATCATCTTGGTATAATTCTATGAATTTTTCTTTATCAATAATATCATTGTCTACTAAATATTCCAATGATTTTTGATATACAATACTAAACCCTTCTAAAATATTTCTGATTGACTCTGTTATCGATGAAACAGAAGGATAAACTTTTGTTTTTCCTTCTATAATTAGTTCATCAATATATTTTCCAGAAAATTCCAAACCTACAATATTATATGATTTATATAATCTGTTTTTCTGTTGTTGAAATACATGTTGTAAAATATCAAAAAAATTCTTTCCACTATCATATACTTGAAAATACAAATATCCAAATTGTTTAGATGATAATTTAATTTTCCACTTAATTGTATAGGTATCTACTACTCTAAATTTACCCATGAAACTCACCTCCTTTAATCTTAATAAGATTTTATCATATAAAATTTATTATGTCAAGTAACAATTACTAGTATTTTTATTTAATAATATGTAACAATAAAACGATATAAAAAAGGGTTGGTATAAAACCAACCCTTTATAGGCGGGTGGTAGTTGACTTGGAAATACCAAATATCCTATATACTATACCCCTTAGTATTCAAATAATTCATATAAATCATTCAAATCAATAGTTGTGTTTACTTTAAAAAATATTGAACTAAAATTTCTTACATATTTAAGTTTTTGTTCAATTTCAAAAATATCCATACTTTTTTTCTTTTTCTTTTTATATCTTTTTTTCACTCTTATAGATTTATAATAAAAATATAGTAAATATCTATTCAATATCATGATTTGATTTAACACTTTCTGAGATAATATATAATTAGACTTTACTGATTTTAGTAATTCTATTAATTTCATATATTTTTCATAAACTATTAAGAATTTCTATATTTCTATATTATCCATTTCATCTGATAAAAACCTTTCAAAAAATTCTTTAAGTGACAATGATTTAAACTACTCAAAATTTAATTTAATGAAGAGATTATCAACATTTTTATAGTCCACATTTGTAATATACTCATTTTGCTAAACTATGAAATCCTATCCACTTATTTCTTCATTTTCATTATTTTCATTCCTCATCCCATCCAAATATACAAAATAATTAGTTTCTTTAACAAGGTTCTATATTTTGTATTTTATTACGTTTTCCTATATCTATGTGAGGAAGGAGAAAAATTTTGTATTTCTTGAATCATCAAATCGTTTTAACTATCCTAACTGCTATGATAATATATCTTGAAGTAATTCTGTTTTTTCAATATTTAAATAATTAATGTTCTATACAAGATTATAACGATTGACAAAATATTCAAACTTTGTGTTTAGAACTCTTAAATTTAAATCTTGGAGAATAGTAATTATTGTATTATACTATTGATTTTTCTAAGTTGACGTTTCCCTAGGAGAATTTAGAATTTTTAACTATCTTTTAAATTCTTCTTCTTTAAAATAGTTTTTCTTTTCTTTTTCCATATTTTACCTCCTTTTTCTCCTTTTTAGTTTATTTAATTTTAATGTCTGTCTATTCTGAAGTAATACTGGTTCCAAAGTATCTATATTGATATTCAAAATATATTGACTTTTCATTTTCTATATTTATTTCCACACTATATTCATTTGTATTAGAAATTTTTAAATTATCTAATAATTTATCTATAGTATCTAATATAATCTCTTTATTTTCACTAATATCATCATCTGTTGTAATTAATTCATTTACAATTTCATCAAAATTACTACTAATTTCAAGTAATTTATCAAAGGTTATCATTCTTGTATTAGTCAGGTTAGATATATCAATATCTTCAATTTCATTATTTTCTATAATTGTCTTTATTAATAACATAGAAATTAGTTTTATAGTTGTTTCGATTTTAAAGAAACCATTGTTTTCAGTGATAAATTTATTATATTTACTATAATGAAATTCTTTACCTTTAAAGAGATATGGTAACTCATAACTATCTGATTCTATATTTGAAGTAATATAATATGAATTACTAAAAACTATAATAACATCATCAAACTATTCTATAACATTTAATTTTAAAGAACGATTAATCATTTCTAATATTAACTCTGTCAAAATCAGAATATCGTTTAAACTATAAACAAACAACATCTAATGTATTGTTAAAATTATGGCTTTAATAATAGTATCTTGTAATTCATCTATTTTATTTAATACTTTTTTAATATTAGTAAATGTATCCAAAGTTGTTGCAACTTCTTCTAACAATTTTAACAATCCAGTCTTCGTTTTATAATTATTTTTTCTTTCCCTTAAAATTTTAGATTCAAATTTATATGTTTTTAATTTCTATTGTAATCTATAAACATTATATTGGAGATTAATCAATGTTTTTAACAATAATTTAATTTTATTTTGTATAACATTTATTTTATACTCAGATAATTCTTCAATTTCATCTAGTTCTATATCAAATGTTTTAACTAACTCTTCTCTATTAAATTCAGAAAACATTTTTAAATCATTTAATATTTGATTAATAATAACATTCACATTAAAATTTTCATCAATTTTTTGTTCTATTGACATTTTAATTTTATTTATTGTTGATTTTGGAATTGTTGATAATTGTTTAAAAGTTTTTATATATTTAGATACTATATTTTTAATTTCAGTATCAATTTGATTATTATTATTAGAATTTATATTTTTTAAAGTAAACTTTCCATATCTCTATCCAGATAATTTTTTATATGATAATGGAATTACATATGAATTTGGTAGGGAATATTCATCAAAATTATTATCAACATATATAATATTATTATCAACGATAATATATTCATTTAAATTATCAATAGAATCATTTTTTGGTGGAATAACAATATATAAATCACCTGAAGAAATCTAATTTTTTCCAAAGGATAATAAACTAAAATATAATTTATGTGGTCTCTATAATGAAATGTCTGGAATGTGAATACTATCAAGTATCGTATTTAATTCATCGATAGAATTTGTAAGAATACTTAATATTAAATTACTTCTTTTATTTTTTATATAGTTATTGATATCTGATACAATGGATTCTGAAACAACATATATTGGTTTTGATAAATCCTATTCAGATAATGGAATGTTTTTCCAAAAGTTTAACTAAACAATTAAATTCTAAACCAAATCATCGTTTTCTGAATTAAAATCAAGAAATACAATATCATCATAAAATGGTTGTGACATGTATAATTCTATGGATTTTTTAAACTCTTCTAAATTTACATCATCTTTTAGTTTTCTTATTTCTATACCATTTATCGAATTTGGCAATTTTGTAATATTTTCTAATAAGGAGAGTAAATCATCTGTTTTAATATTAATACCACCATTAACAAACTCATAATCATAATTTTTATTTCTAAATGGGAACGTAAGATATAACTAAATCTAAAAATCAGATTCCAAATCGACACTATTTCCAACAAGTCCCTTAATGGTTACATCTATAACATCACTTATATATTTCGCGTTCACTATTATATATGTATTTGTATTTGCATCATACTAATAATGTGAAATATCTGAAATTTTCAATTTTCTTAGATTTCCTGATTTTAGACCAATATTAGATGTTGAAATATTAATTATCTCTCCTTTCACTTTAAGAGATATTTCTTTATTATTCGCCACAACTGGAATAAGAAATTGTTGCGGAACTTTATTAAATGATAAATTTACTTTGTTAATTGTATTAAAAATCTATGTTGTTCTAGTAGAATTCCTATTATTAGATACAAGAATATAAAATACAATTAAATTCTATGAGTTATCATTTGTTTTACCTGTAAATAATAAATATGCAGGATCTTGTGTTGTTGATGAGTAATTATTTATTAATTTGGATACAAGTTCTATGATTTGTTTATTAATATTATCATTTTCATGTATAGATATACTTGATATATCATCCATATTACCATATGCATTTGTTAATTTAGAATTTTTTAAATTTCTAAAATCATCATTTAGTTCTTCTTTAATATATTGTTGAAACTCATTAAAAATTCTCACAACAATCACTCCCCACACGAGTAAATTCTATATTATTAAGTTTTCAAATTAAATCATATACAGTATTGCAAAAAAAGATAAGTGGATATACTCCACTCATTAATTATCAAACTCATCATCGATATTAATTAATTCCTCAATTTCGTTCCAATCCAAATTATTTATATTAATTCTTTTTTGTGGTTTCTAATGTTCTTTTTTATCGTTTATTTTAGTCATTGGAATATCTTTAAATGTTTTTCGTGAAAGTCTTCTTACTTCTTTTACTATATCAAACTTACTAGTAATACTTTCTTTTTTCTTGGACATAAAAACACCCCTTAATTATTAATTTTATCCCGTATTTGTTCTATATTTTCTCTGACCTTATTAAGATTTGTAAGTAAATCATCTCTTTTATAATTTATTACCCAAATTACTAAATTCATTATTATGAAACTATATATAAAAAATAATCCAAATATAAAATATTGTAATATTAAATTAACAGTTTCATTATTTATGAACAATGAAACTAGTGATAAAATAAATATTAAAAATCCAATTATAAAGTATTTTTTATCTTTATTTTCCAGTAAAAAAGAGTTACCAACTGTTGTATTATAAAAAATATACAACAACCCAAATATTGAAATAAAACTCATAATAGAAATAGTTGATAATAATTCATTCATACAATCACCTCATATATTATTTTTTAAGTTTTACCTATGGTGACCAATTTAAAAGTATAAAGATAATCCATCTGTTTCTATGTGAACCAATTTGATGTCCTTTATATCTACATCCAAATAATTTGCAAGAAATGTATATATGTGGTTTATTTGTAGAAGATGCACTTTATCAGCAATGTATTGAAACTTTACAGATATGAGTAAACTATTTTCTAATTCATGATACAAATTTAAAATTAATTCCAAATCATCCCATACTACTATTTTATCTGGCAATTTGGATTTTATATCTTTTGGAACTTGAATTATCAAAGTCATTTCTAATTAACCCCCTTTCTTACTTCACTTATATTATATCATATCTTTTTTATTTTGTCAAGTTTTTTTTTCAATTTCCACTTACATTATACCATGATTTTTTATTTTGTCAAGTAATATTTTTTTTAAAAAAAGGGACCTACTTTTAAATTCCTAGTTTTCTCATCCAATATTCTACTGATGAATGTGAACAATCTAGTATTTTTGCGATTTCTCTATATGATTTACCTTCTTTATATAACTTATATATCATTGATATCTGTTCCTCTGTTAAATGTTGTCCTTTTTTGAAACTTATATAATTAAAATTGGATATCATTGATAGTTTCAAATGTTTTTTAAACTCAACCAATTTATTCAATCCCATATAATATGACTCTAATAATCTAGATAATTTTATAACATTATCTGATACAACACTTAATTCCCAATAATCACCTTTTTTAGTCTTATACTTTTTTAATATACTCTCAATTTGATACTTATTAAACAATATTTCTTGAAGAATATCAAGTATGTTATTTTTAGTACAACGAATATCAATAAGATTTCTTTTATTCTCCGTTAATGTAAGAATATTTCCTGAAATATCTATCAATCCCAAAATAAACATCATTAACTCATCTTGGGATATCATATCAATATTATTTTCCAGATTGTCTAATAAATATTTTATTTCATTACTTATATCAAATTCTACCTTATTTGTATCTCCCCTACGTGAAACTTTAAGATTCATAACTATATCTTTAAAATATTCTATTATTGGTAAATATGTGTGACCCAACATAAATGAAACATGATTATCTGTTATATTGACACTATCCTTCCCGAGTATTACTCCCAAAACATAATATCGTTTATCCATTTTATATCCCTCCTTTTAACTCTCCATAATAATTCTGGATTATAAAATGTCTTTTAAATCATATAATAATTCATCGCTGTTGCCACAGTAAACTTTGTTATACTCCATCTCCATTCGACATCCCTCACTTTTTTCGTTTTTCTTTTCTAAATATTAAGATGTATTGGTGATGAATGTTTTCCACATAAGCGAAGGGATATCCATAAGGTAAAAGACTTTTGTGATTTTGTATAAGAATCTTGGTACCTTGTAGTCCCCAAAAATGTTTATCATCAATAGCCGCTTTGTTAAGCTTTTGAATTAGATCACTATGAAAACTAATAAACTCTGATTTATTTCTAAAATCAGAAACTATTATACACATATATTTTCCTTCTTTTATAACCCTACCGCACTCGAGAAAAACATCATTAACTAAAACATTTATAAATTTTTCGTAATCTTCAATATTACCTAAATCATCATCACTATCGGAATAATTTGTAGCCAGGTTATTATTCACGCGTTCTTTGATTACTTTATGATCAGCACGCTTATTTAAAATTGCCCAATATGGTGGGCTTGTTACAATAAAATCAAAGAAATTTGATTCAAATGTTTTAAGTACTTTACGACAATCTCCATTAATGAATTTGTGATTAGATGATTCACCTTCTGCCACTTCTGTTTCCAATCTCTTAATTGCAAGCTCATGCCATTTCGGGGAAAGTTCAATTTGGGTGCAAATTCTTCCATTAAGTGCACAGGCTTTAGCGGTTGAACCGACCCCGCCAAACGGATCTAGTACCTTTTGACCACGCTTTGTAAAAAAAAGAATTAATCGGCCAATATCTTGAAAGGAAAATGGGGCTGGATGCTGCCTTTCAATTTGTGCATGAGGATGTTTGGCTCCCAATCCCTTTTGAAAGAAAAAACTTTTAGTTTCAGGAAGCCATTCTTTTCCTGTTAAGTCATTAAGTTTATTTCTAGGATCTACTTGAGAATACTCTTTTTCCTCATTTTTTGTTTCATTCTCTTTAGAATCGATTAAACTATTGATATTTGATTCATTGTTTTTTAAGGATTGTTCTTTGCCCATCCGTGGATTCTGTGGAGCAATAATTGTTTTGCTCATGTTTAAGTATTGCTCTAATTCAGTTATATCAAATCTGCGTTGACCACCTGGAGTCTTTATTGGGTTAAGAATTCCTTTTTCAACCATACGATACAGAGTAGAAACACTAATTCCAAGAAATTCTGCAGCGCTGCTTGTGTTTACAAAGTTTGCTACTTTGTTTGTTGCCATATGTATCACCTCGCTCTATAGTATATCGGAATTGTCAACACTTGTCAACACTATTCATCACTTATCCTCATAGAGCGGTGATATTATTCGTCATCTACAATCTCCATAATATCCCCAATATCGCATTTTAAAGCTTTACATATTTTAACTAAAACTTCGGTTGTTACGTTTTCGTTTTTCCCGAGTTTTGCCATTGAAGATGTACTAATACCAGCCGCTTCTCTTAAATCTTTCTTTTTCATATCTTTATCAATTAAGAGTTTCCATAGTTTTTTATAGCTTACGGCCATAATT
>Ga0209409_1002059_pt1 | contig 15726 bp, 25 predicted proteins | sample AD_JPNMR1_MetaG_FD_184424 | JGI IMG/M metagenome (GOLD analysis project Ga0209409, IMG submission 184424) | Active sludge microbial communities of municipal wastewater-treating anaerobic digesters from Japan - AD_JPNMR1_MetaG (SPAdes) (version 2) | ecosystem: Engineered > Bioreactor > Anaerobic...
ACATCCAGGTACTCAAATTTCGACTCCTGTATATAACAGGAGTCGAAATCACTTAATGAAATATTGCTATTGATAAAGCTAACTTCTTTAAACCTACCTTCTTGACTGCGACAAAAACTAATATCACAGTCAATGAACTTTACATTGTATAATTTAGCGTAATGAAACTTATTTACGCTAAATTTACAGTTAATGAAGGTAGTATTTTGAATGACGGAGCCAGCAAAAACAGCATCTCCGAAATCAATATATTTAAACACCGAACAATTAATGAAACTTTCACTAAAGTCGGCGTTATAGAGATCCATATAATCGATCTCAATTTCGGAGAGGTCTACTCTTTGCAGATTAGCCCCGACAAATGATACCTCATGTTTATACTTCAGAAGCAGATCCTTAACAGAATCTGCTTCATCTGCCACAATTAATTCACCAAATATATTATATAATATAACCATAGTTTCACACCACTCCCCACCTTTTTTACTTATACCAAATCATTTACTATATCGTCAAGATCATCGTCAACAACTTCTCGTCGACAATGACCATTGTCGATAGTATAGTAAATGAATTTTACACCACTTTTAATACGTCTTCCACTAGTATCCGCCTTAACCTTTATATACTTGGCGTCCATGGGTATGTTAATGAATACATATTGACTCTCACCAAGAGCACCACTTGGAGAGTGGTACTCCACAAATTCATATACACGATCATATGGTAGAGGATTATGATCTTTATCCTCTACTGATTCAATCTCAAATGAGTATACTGCTCCTCTATAACCTGAGTGAGCACTCACCACCATCGCTATAATGTCATCTTCTGGCACAAGGAGAACTGTGCCAGTTTCCTTCTTTACAAATTTAGCATTTAATAGTGGAAAACCTAAATATCCATCTTTACTTACCCTTTGCGCAATATTCCTATTAACATAGATGGAATATTCTTTCTTGCAATTCTTCACCCTAAAGAAAGAAACCTCTTTTCCTGAGAATTCCTTCTTTTCCAATTTTACTATGTCCTGGTGGTATTCAACATCATTAACATTATCATTAACATTATAAAAAGATTGCAACATACTTACCTCCTATAAAATAATTTTGAGCTTAATATGTGGTGGAAATAAAGTGGGTTTTGGGAAATGAAGTGGTTGGGTTGGTGAGGAAGGGATTGGGGAAGGGGAGTGTCCCATTTAAAAACTAAAACGGGACATCTATTTCCCCAATATGTTGTTCAAGTTCTGAGTTTATAATCTGTTGTTCTTCATCAAGCAATTTCTGGAACAAAGACATAATATCCTCTAAACATGTTGTACTATTTTCAAAATACCAAAAATGCAGGTAATTAAACTTATTCATAATTGCATCATTTTTATATACATATCTTGTCCCAACAGTAAACGACCTATGATCAGTAATATATAAAAATACAACATCAGTGAAAGAAACACGCTCCAGAACTTGGGCAAGTGTTTCTTTCATAAACACAACATCAAATATGTTATCAATCACAACTATTAAGTGTTCAAGTGTAGAGGAAAAATGCATAAGATCAACTTGTGGCTTAGAGTTTCTTGAACACTGAAAATCATATTCTTCAAATACATCTGCGAATTTATTACTAAAATCCGCGCTGGCAGAAATCACAGGCCGCACAGAATTCTTCCAAAGTAGTGAGCTTATATATGGCCGTATAAGTTCTCCAAGAACGATAGCTGTGCTTTTTATAGGCCAAACATATTGTTTTATATTACTGACCATGAAATAGTCCAGAGTCTCAAATACACCAACAGATTTTGTAATCTCGTTGGTATTTGTGATGTATTTCCTATACGCTAACTCGTACATGTTAGACTGTGACACGAACTGATTAATATAGGCAACACTCCTAACTATATCTATATTATTATCCATAAGACACTCCTTTGACGTATTGTTAAGCCCAGATAAGTGAACTACCCCCACCTATAGAGGTGGGTGGCTTCTTGGCACTTGTGTTAAAATAGCCATCCCATGTCAACATCTGCAAAAAAAAATAACAGCAGCTGAGTTAAAACTAATTCAGCCACCGTTATAAGTATAATATCAATACTGGAGTTCATGAAGACCCCAGTATTTGATCTTGTCTATATCAAACATATAAAACTCATCTAGAGTCGTATAATTATTTACGACTCTAACTATACGTTCTGAAACGTATAGTAAGATAGCAAAATAACCAGACGGATCAGTATTATCAAAGTAAATTGTAACAGAAAGTTTATTTTCCATACATATTCTCCTATAAAATAATTTTGAGCTTAATAGGTTGCGGGAATAAAGTGGGTTTTGGGGAGTGAAGTGGTTGGGTTGGTGGGGAAGGGGTTTGGGGACTGGAATCTACTGGATCATATGTTTCAGCCATACCTTAAACCTAAAACGGATATTTTACGAGGTCGAGACTTTTTTGTACTACATTATGAATAAGCTCATCATAACCGACACTTTGTGAAGGATTGCGCAGAATAGCGCTTGGATGCCTGATAGGTATTACACGAATACCACCGAAGCTATAATACACCTGACCTTCGTAGTCAGTTATGCGTTTATTAGACAACTCAGGTATAAATATCTGAGCGGATATTCTTCCAACTGCTATTATAACTTCTGGGTTTATAAGTGCTATCTGTTTGGATAACCACATTGAACAGTGTTTTATACACTCTTTTGGGGGATCTACATTATTTGGTGGGCGGCACATAACAACATTTGTTATGTAGAAATCTTCTGGTGTAAGTCCGTGTTTCTTAAAAAGCGAAACAAGGTAGCTACCACTTCTCCCAACCATAGGGAGTCCTTGCTTGTCTTCTTGTTCCCCTGGCGCTTCTCCAACTATCATTATGTTGGAGAATGGGTTTCCTCTATAGGTAACTACCTTTTTTCGAAAAGTAGACAATTTGCAACTCTCACATTGCTCCATCTGTGAAAGTAGAGTTACAAATTGTCTTTCATCAACAAGAGACATATCTATCTGCCAGATACGATATTATCTGCTTTGACGACAACAATTACTGTATCTTCATACAGTTCAGTATCAGCATGAGCTGTAACGCTCTGACCACTGATAATTAAATTAAATCCAGAAGTGTCGATATTTGCCACTCTTGCTGCTTGCTCTATAGTGGATCCAGCTACTACATAGACTTCCCTTGGAGCCTCTCCTATTTTACAAAACTTAACTTTGATTGTTGACATTTCATCCATATTAAACTCTCCTTTTTATTATATTAAAATATTTAAATTAATGTGCTATCTTGTAGGAAAATACCTGAAACAAAATCATAATATACCTTATATTTATAAGGTATTTTATGGTCCAGAAGCATACAACGTATGAGATGAGCCACTTGAGAAGCAGTCATCATTACATTGTATATAATAGCTTTTGCGGTACATGGTAATTGAACCGCTTCGCTATCGTCTATCAAAGTAGATTCATATAGTTTTACTAATTCCATATCTACAGGATTTACTATATGAATCTTTAGCCTCTCAGCACCCATTCTACAGTCTATATATTTTTTGCAAAATGGGCTGTATTTAATCATATCCCAGATCTCTTTTCTTGCTGCCATGTTATCAACTGCAGAAATTATATAACACGGCTGATTAATAAGAGATATATCAAATCTCTCTCTGTGTATTGTTATGTCTACATCAGCGAAGTCTTTGCATATCTCTTTCAAAGCATCGACCTTAAACTTACCCACATCATTTATTCTATAAAACTGTGAGGGTAAGTTTACATCGTCTATTTTATCAAAATCAAATACTTCGATGTCACTTATTCCCATCTTTGCAAGAGCAAGAACTGTTGGACTACCTATACCACCAGCACCTATGACTACCACCTTATCTCTATTAAGATAAGGATTAAATATATCTAACTGTCTAGTATAGTCCATGATAACCCCTCTTCTTTTTCACATTAGTGTTAAGATACGATGGTCTGTTATATGTATCTTTATACTCGTTATTATATTCCGTTTCATATAAATCGCGATATGTATCTCTATCGGACGTAATTAAACCATCCTGGTTTTGATGATAGACAACATGGTATAAAGGATATACCTTTGTCTTAACTTTGGATGCAATCTCTACTTTTACAAGTTCTTCAAGCAGAACATCCTTCTTCTCTATAACCTTAAGAGCCATATCATCGATGCAGAGATAAAATGGATCTCTACTATCGATGCGAAGTTTATATTGCCCTCTTTTATTACCCACAAGCGATATGAGAAAAGGTAATTCTAAAGTGGCTATAGCGTTTTCATCAATACTGCTCCAGAACACATCCATATTGGCATGAGAGTGCCAATGAAAATATACATCATCTATTTGACCACCTTGAGCGACAATCTCACTCATCGCTGCACCTATTGACTCAGCGGTCAAAGATGCAGACGTTGAAGTAACTTCCTGGTCTACAATAAATACATCATATATTTTGTATACATTGCCATTGCGCTTGACCCTACCAAACCCTGCAATTTCTTGATCACAGTGTTCGATATACAAGAACAACTTATCATATATCTGCTTATCCATTTCAATGGATAAATCTGTTTTATACTTCATATATACCTCCTTTATTATTTCCCATATACTTGTTTTACCATCTCAACTGCTTCTTGAACAGTTGTATGGTGAAACGTATTGATATCACAGGTAGGACTATTAGGATTACACTGCAATAGTATTTTAAGATACAATAGTATCAACGCAGCCAGTTCATATGAAGCACGTAACTTAATGTGTTCATTGCCATCACTGCTGACACAAAATTTACCACTGTTATAAACATTAGGATGACAGTACTCTACTGGATATGGTACATCAATATCTTGTTCTATAGACCTAAATGCCACTATATTATTTTTTAAATCCATAGGAATGATTAAGTCAATGCATCCTATATGAATAGCATCCTTAGTATCTGGTCTAACAACATAAAGATGGTTGGTTTTAACTCTTATTTCATTCTCACCAACCAGTACTCCTTTGATCTGTGGCATCTTTTCAATTATCATAATCTCATTAATAAGTTTCTCTGTAGTTTCTTTAATACCAATATAAGAAATGGTACGCTCAACATTGATTAACTCATGATAGCATTTTGCAAGGTCTGCTTCTAATTGTTCTCTTGTTTTCAAGAGCTCCTTGCGTTTATTGAATAGTTCAGTATTCTTTGCCTCAATCCATTTTTCGAGTCTTTCAAATAACACAGCATTCTTAATTCTGTCTAAATTATTTCTTAGAAACTTACTTATATCATCTATATCTATCTTCTGTAGAATACTGTTGGCGGCTGAGATAAAATAATCAAAATGACTATCATTATTAGCATCCTTATCATCATCTAAAACATGAAAAATCAACTGAGCTTCATCTGGATATTTATACCTGTATAATATATATACAGGTATATTTGGAAAATTAACTTTTAGATACTCATCCAGATTCTTGGCTGTGCTTAATAATGAGAGCGGTACAACAAATCCATCATTAGAATTCACAAATTTACTATTCCGCTCAAGTTTTGATAATATAATAATAGACTTATTTGCAAAAGAATCATTTTCATCTTCTGTTACAATCTTTCCAATGTGTCTAAATATACAGACACGATTGTCTAGATCACTTAAGACTTTCTTAATCTTTCTATATTCAACGAAAGAATTCTTCTTCTTTCGTATCTCGTTTACAACATAATCATGTAATTTAAACTCTATGATAAAATCATTTATATTCTCAAAAGAATACTCCGAAGGGGAGAGTATCTCAAACAATGTTTCATATACGTATGTTTCAAATCTAGTATATAAATTATTACACACATTAGCATGTTTATAATTGGCATCTGGAAACGCCATCTGAATCGTTTCTTTCAGTGATCCATTCACAAAAATATATTTTTCTTCAATTATATGATTCATATTAACCTTCCATTTTGGAATATTTAGGTTACCAGATAATTCTGTTATATGAATATTGACCACCTTGCTACACATTCTTCTAATAATAAATATAGATTCTTCCTGCAGCTATAGCTTTTCTAATAGACCATAGAGCAGAAAGGAAACTTTCATCAAGCTTCAGATCAACAAAAGCAAATATGTACAAAACACAATAATGCAAGATAACATGAGCAAGGTTATTCACGTCACCTACATTAGCAACATACATTGGCATAGTCCATACCCGCTCAAATGAAGACTCAATAGAAACAAGCGGTATATAACCAGTTGGATGTTCCTTATTATATAACTTGATAGAAAAAACTCTATCAACTGATTCTCCGTTTTCATATAAATAATAAAATAACATGCGGCGATTAGCTGCATAGTAATTGAAAAAATTTAACGCGACTGTATTAAAAACACTATCAGTAAATACGTGATAATCTCCTCGTGTCAAAAGACGAACAATAAAACCTTTATCTGTTTCAAAAACAACGACATTACCACCATAAACATCAACAAATCTTGCAAGGTCCGATTGCTGCTTAAACAACAATAAAGGTCTTCTTATTGTTTCGTCATCTGCTCGATCATCCCACGATAATAGTTCATATTTTTCATTGACAGTACCTATCAATGATGTGAAGTCAACAGCCGATCCTGACTGACGTGTTTTCATTTTAGGTATCAACAGACTGCTTAAAAAGCGAATAATCTCGACATAGTTGTTATACTTATTATACTTTTCTATATTAATCTTTTTTATATAACTAATATATCCCGATAACTTCTTATATTTATTCATAAGTGTCTTAGGACTTAGATATTTCTTGCCAGTAATAACATCTGTAATATCTTTATACAGATGTGTAATCGCACTATTTAAATTACGTTCATAATGTGACGATATATTCAACTTGGAGTTTACAACTACTCCAAGCACTCTCTGTCTTTTAAAGTATGGCAAGTGCTTGGTCTTTTTCGGTTTTATAATAAAACCACCAACGCCATTTATATTAAAGCTATTTATAATATTGATAATCTCTTTTGTTGTATCAGCTGAAATAAAACTATCTTTGGAACCAATATAGAAATTATCGCAATACCTTGAATATACAAGGTTATGATTGTTGCAATAATCAAATAGACAACAATCAAGATTATATAAAATAGTATTGGCAAGTTTACTTGCCTGAGTGGAACCCTGCAATACTACTCCCATATCTGTTTGTTTACCAGGTCTTTTATCCTTGGAAGTTAGTATCGCAGCAAGGAACTTTGCATAAAATACTTTATCATCTTCACTCATATCTTCTGTCATGTGCATATAAAACCAGTGATATAAATGCTCATACGTTATGGAATAAAAATAGTCACTTATATCAAGACAAAGTATATCAGTGAAGCCAACATACTGTGAGGATAAGTCACTACAACTTATCCCCTTCTTATATGAAAAAACTTGATCATGAACAGGGAGATCAAGTGATTCAGATATTTCATAAAATACATTATCAAGTTTATTTTTATATTCAGACTTTATACTATTTACGTATCTTATCTTTGATTTATTCCTGATGGGCCACATATTATAAAATCTTTCCATATAGACACCTTTGGACTCTATAGCCAAAGCAACTTCATCTTGCGTTAATATATCTGGAACAATTATGTCATAACAATGTTTGCAATAGTCTAATGAAATCATATTTATATCTCCTATATTCTGACAGTATAGTTGTATTTACCAGATACCTCAAATTCAGAAAAGTATTTACGATCTGTATATATTCGTTTAAGTATAGAAATGATTCCATCACCTCGTTTATACATATTTATAATTCTTCTAAACAAGGAAGAGACAATGAGAATTACTATTATTTCTCTATGAGTGTAGTTCTCCTGGAGCATTTTAAGTCCCGCGGGGTCAATTATCATGGCGTCATAATTATCAAGTAGATCGGTTGTGACAAAATAATCATATCCATATAGTTTCTGATGAGCAACTATATTTGTATTTTTTTCATAACGTTGAAACTCCTCTGGTTTTATAAATATATGTTCAACTCCGTTTATCTCACCATTTCTAATAGGGCGGGTCGTATATGACGGCACACATTTAAGACCAAAAACTTTAGCAAGATAATTCTTCCCTGTGCCAGATCTACCGACAATAGCACGTAACTCTTTCATGTATATACCTACTCCTATATCTTAAAAACCAACTATTTTAGACGTATTGCCATGTCAAGATTTCATTGGAATATTAGATATAAAAATCTCAAAACTATTTAATAGTGTTTTCTCCACGTCTATAATATTAAAATCATTCAATTCTATATTATAATAACTAAGTATCTTCTCCTTGATGTCTGGGCTAATGTCTCTCAATATCTTGTTTGTTTCAATGGCATAAACTATATAATATGACTTATAGAATTCAAAATTGGCTAAATCGATTAGCGGCGATAGATTTCCAATAAGCCACATTTTATTCTTATAGTTAAATAAAGTCTTGAAACAATAGAGATATGCATAGTGATAAAAGTTCTCTACTGTTACAACAATTGCATTAGAACATTTATAATTTAGAAACGAAGTATTGTTTCTGAGAGAATTTATATCTCTGAATGAATAGTAGTAAAGATTTATTGGGGAGGTCTGTTCTTCATTTTTTCTGGGTGGATATTTATTTATAATACCGTCTGTTGTCATGTAATGTGATAACACAAATTTAAAATCATCATCATCTAAAACATCAAACTCAAAATTTCTTATATACTCATAAGTCATCCCTTCCTGTGCTTTTTCATATAGGGCTATAAGTATAGGAAACTTTTGTTTTCCAGTATTACTAAATAGTTTACTTGAAAATGTTATACCGTGAATTAATTTATAATTCTTTTTAAACTCTTTTAATCTATTAAAGTTCGTTTCTTTAATAAGATAGGAGAGAGGATGAAGAACACATACGATATCAGCCTTGAGTTTATTATAACTTTTTAAAAAAGATATACCAAGATCTCTATCATATATATCATTATCACATATAACCGTGCCTTTATTACCTTTTCTATACGATGACGTAATATCATTATATGGTGGATTTCCAACGATAATCAAATAATCATCATCGGAAATGTTATACTTCTCTCTTGATACATCTAGCAATGAATTTGTGTAGTATACTTTTTCCTGGTCAAATTCATCTTTTAAATACCCGTAAGCCACAGGGTCATATTCCGCTATCCTATAATTATATTCCTTACTAATAAATGTCCCGTAACCCCCGGAGCTGTCAAATATTATAGCTTTATCTGTTATATATGGTTTTATCAATGATTGAACAACGCAGACCAACTCATGTGGGGTATAATATGCACCTAGTTTGACTCTATCAAGTTCAGATAAATATTCACTACTGGTTATTAACATGTGTTCACCTCAAAAAACAACAATAGCCACCTATTATGGCGGCTATCACAAAAATTACTCAGCGGTTTGTCTTATTGTAGCATCTACTATATGTTGTCCAGAAAAACCCATGCCCGGTTCTGAATATTCAAGGTAAAAATCGACATCAGGAAACAATGAAGCAACGTGATCGACCCATTCTATAGGTGGACTCCATGCAGTATAAAATGTGAAAGATATACTGCATTCATCTATAATGTGCACTTTTATATCCCATGCATCAGCTTTTGTCCCCCAGTGCTTTATACACCATTTATTTATTTCATCATAATCATCACTATCGACCATCTCTTGAGGTATAGGATACAACTTCTCAAACAAAACATCTAGATTATATAAAGTCAATCCATCATTTTGTATTACATCCCGTATCTGTTTCATAGCCTTACTTGTTACATGCTGATGCAATTGTGACAAAATAATCTCCACACAATCATCACTAGGCATTTTATAGCCAAACACCGCTGACTTGAATTTCTTGATAGATTCACTGTTACCGTATATTGTTAATTCATTTCTACACCAATTAGGCATAACTGAAACCTCCATATATAAATTATAATGGACATTATTCATGCTCATCTAAAATGAAATAATCTACAATTTTATATCCATTATTTTTCCACCTACGTAGTGTACACGTAGATGGCTTCCAGTCGGACTTAAGAAACTGTTTTATCTTATAGAGATCAAACTCCCCAAGAGAGTCTATAACTATCTCTTCAAGTTGTTCTATGCATAGCTCTGGATCGTTTCGATAAAGCTTCCCATCAATAATCATATACTGCCAGCTGCCATCGTACTTAAAAGCAATATTACTAATTGCCGCAGCTATCTCTTCTTTATCCCGATGAAGCTCATCCTTTTTCTGTTCCAATTCTTCTCGTAGTTTCTTTTCCTCAAGCTCCTGTTGAATCTTACGCTTAACTGCTTGTTGTATATTAACAAGTAGTCCATTAATCTTTTCTTTCCACTCGTATTCGTTATCATCTTCAGCATAACGATAATAACTCAAACAAGTGTGTCCATTTCTATTGCTCTCATAACCACCATCAGTCCATACGGTATATCCATAATAATTAATACAACGTGTGGATACACCGTTATCAAGATAATAATCAACATCAACGAAAGATGGATCACAATATCTTTCTATAATGTCTTCAACTTCTTTTAATCTCTTTGTTGCTTTATTCATAATCTCTTCCTTTATTTTATTTTAATGGCCAGAAAATATAGATACCGCTTATATGTGAAAATATAATGGAAAACTCCCCCTATTTAACTAGACTTAATATTATTACATATAATTCATCTTCAGTTAACATTGTAACCGCCTGCGCGATCTTATAATGTAACTTAGATATAGTTGTAATATAGTCCATTACAAAATACTTTTTGTCTTGTATATCTATTAAATCCATAACTGCAATAGCAGTTAATACAAGACCATAAATAATTAATTCTGCTTCTTTCTTATTCACAAGAAGACTCCTTTTACATGTTATATATTTTCTGGTTTGTTTTCGTGTAGAAGCGCATATATATCCATAAGTCGGTCAACACCATACAGATGGACTTTTTCTGTATCACTTATATGAAACTCATCTGTAATTTTTCCATCTCTAATATAAGTAAACATCTTCTCCTGTGGATAATAATAAATTGCACAGAAAATTCTTGCATCCCATCCATAATTTCGATACCAAAGTGTTACCCTTTTGGACAACATAACTCCTCCTATATATTCAAACTATGAGATATTGTAATAACCAGATAAGAAAAAATCAAGAACTTATTTTGCGTTTTACTAATCGTAGGGTACCAAGAAAAGAGGGCAGGGCAACACCTATAGCAAGAGCTATAGAGTTGCTGGTATTTGCAATGGTAGTAACCGCATCTATATAAGCTTTACCTGTCTCTATATTTCCTTTAGCTATTAAATCCAGTCCCACCTGATATAAAGATAAGAGATTTAGAAAATAGAAAATTCCAATTGCCTCAAGCATAAATAATAGAGGCTTAAATAACTTACCAAGTAACCAACTGAAATTATCAAGAAGTCGACCAAGCATACTTATTGTCTCATCATAAACATAACCAAATGGATTACCTTGACTTTTAACATTATTCTTTTGTTGTTTTTTGGTCATATCCTTACTCCTATAAAAATACCTACATCTTGTTGTAATGAAAGTATGGTTACAAAAAGTCCTGTAACAATATTACTCATTTTAAAATCCGACAAATCTCTATAAATATTCAATGAAGCATAGGGATAGGCCAGTGACACCCCTACGCCATAATTACTTAATTTCGTAAAAGGAATCTTGTAACCTAACATCAGTGCTGGTGAAGGGCTATGAGTAATAGAAAAGTTGCCACATAGATATAGCTGCAGGTATTCAGGCAACATGTCGAAATTATTGAGTTTTTTCGTATATGTGCGGCGGATATGTTGAGAATTTACGATATTTTCGACATGAGTATCTATATCTACATTAACTATAATTTCGCCGTTATTTTGAATAATCTCTACCTCATTATCGGAAGGATTGTTATGAATATTGCGCCAGCGATATTCTTCTTGCTTTAGAATATCAACCGTTGTCCTCAATGCCTTTTTACACTCTTCTTGGTTACTATTGATCTCTGAGTATGCACTCAAGTTTATCAATAAAGTCAAGAAGGGGACCGCTATCATAGCTCTCATTACTTTTAACCTCTATTTTATCTTGTGTTATATCATGTGATTTCTTATCTAAATACATTATAACATAACTAAGACCATAAATAATAAGAGCGCTCAATAACAGGTAGAATACTATTGCATAAAACTCTTTTAAAAACATATGTAGCTTATACATAGTATTACTCCTGCTGGGACTTCTTAGAGGATTTCATATAGTATAATCTATTTCGTGTAGGTAAAGAATGAGAAGAAATATTAGGTGGGGTAAATATACGATTCATTAATGTGCCGCAACTACATAGCGCATAGTCTCTTTCTTCTATTGATTTATTAAAGATTTCAATCCTGTTGCAAACAGGACATTTATATTCGTAAAGCATATAATACCTCCATAGTATAAATACTAATAGAGGTATTATATCATATTTTTGCTTTGTCTATAACAAAGTTGGTTGTACATCTGTAGACGCTGAGTTGTCTATAGTTGTACTATTACTTTTAGATGTGAATACAAAATGGGCGTAATTTATCATCGCCTTAATTTTATTGAAGTTGTCATACGGTATGGTTACAGAATCAAATTGATTCTCACCATATCCGTTAACAACAAGGGCTCGCTCAGCGGAATTCTTGCTTCTTTGACCAATCAGCAATTCACCTAGGTGCTCGCCCTCAATTATCTCCTTAACCGGTAGAGTTACTTTAACAAGAGTATCTTTGCTTATAATATTAGCAAGATACTTCATCTGGACTTGTCCTGTTGGCTCTTTCTCTATCGGATATAGCCTCACAAGAAAATCTTCGTCTTCTATAAGTACTACATCCTTGCCATTATTGGACTTAACCTTAGTGATTTCAGATTTCACTTTTTGTTCAATTCCATCTCTGGATTTGAAAAATAATTCTACGTACATATTTTCCTCCTATAGTTTTATTATTATTTTTTATATAGCATCCAGATATTCTTCTGGATATTCTATTCCAGCCATCTTAGCGGTATCTTCGAGAAACTGATTATATTCAGCAATCTCATCTTCGTATTTAATCTTTATCTTTTCTACTTCCATCATGACAACATTTGTCTTGCCTGCGGCAAGACCCATTGCCATTCTTATACCGCTTAGAACTCCCTCTACATACTCATGTGTGTCTAGCTTAGTATGACACATATTTAGTCTACGCATAGATTCTATTGCTCTATGAGTATGCATCAACTGTATAAATATATCTTTTTGCATAACGCCACCTTTGAAATGTTTTGGTGACCAGAAACTTTGCTTACAAAATTATGCCAAATTCATCCCTCACCTAAAGGAGAGGGTTTTCTTTGGCGTTCAGAATAAATCACTATTATAACATTTAATTAAATCAAAAGAAAACCTATACTCATGGAAATCTCCGTCCTTCTCTCCTTTTTCAATCGTTAGATAATCGGTCTTAATGCTATCAAACAAGTCTATATTTTTAAACTCAAACATACTGCTAACTATAAATACCAGCTGTGTACCTTTATTATTCTGAACTATTATAGACGATATCCTATAATCGTTTAACAAACATTCATCACCATCAACATTATGGTTGATTATACATTTGTCTAAAAATAATTCAAACGCCATGTCATTGAATAAATTACTAGCTAACATGGAATAAAACATAACATTTTCATATGAATTAGGCTTGCTATCAAACATACCATAATGTACAATTTTATTAATATAATGTTTGAGCATATTCAGATAGTCCAAATAAATGATACACAGTCTTTTCATATTGTCTCCTTCGCTATTGCGGGGGTCATACCCCTTGTCTTGCCTTATGTGGTGCGACAAGCGGGGCCCACCCCCGCACTAACATCTACTCCATAGCTTCTTCTGACTCATTCTTTATTCTCATTCATGCCGACCACCCATAACACATGGGCAACGTCGACCTTATAAGCAGCGACAAGATAACCTCATCATTTATTGACAGAGAAACTCCAATCTTTGTTTCTCCATCAGAATAATTCAGATATCTTTTATCACCAGAGGTGACTATTGAGAAATTCTTACCTCTGGTGCCTTCATTTTCTGATCCTTTATCTGGGTCATGATATAGCTTCATATCCCCTCCAACATTGAAGGCATGAATCAGATCTCCCACCTCGTTAGCGGAAAGGAAGAACTTCGGACCATTCTGCCAATCGTACGACGTATCATCTATAGCATTGGCAAAATGAAACATATATCCTCCAACAGCGGGATACCCCGTGTCCTTCTTTTTTCTTATGGGAATAAAGGACACCCGCACTGCTGTCTTTGTCCTATAAATACCATAACTTGTATTTAGATTTTCGTAATTCATATATATATCTCCTTCTTTTCATATATTTATTATTTCAGAATACGGCGACAATAGAAATGTATGGTGACCGGATGTAAATGAAATACATCTAATTTTTTCATCATCATTAAACGCTTTCTGAATATACATACCAGTTGAACGTAAATCGAACAGTATATTCATCAAACGTAACGCTATTTATATGATTGACGTTTCCAGGCAACGTTGAAATCAATGTATAAAGACCTTTTAGATTACGAAACGCCCCCGGTATAATCATACAACTATAAACTGGTTCTTCCATAACTTCTGTTAAACAGAACAAATCCCACTTATATTCATCAAATTCATCTTTCGGCAGGTAATACATCAACATATTCTTTGTAAATACTATCCTATAATATAATAGTGATTCTTCTAGCCACCACAGTGGCATCCTTCTAAGCGTCCCTAATTTTTCCCTAATTGCTGATATAATTTTCGAATATCTCGCGAACATAATATTACGATCTTCTGACTGAGATAGGTATAGAGATGAATTATCAATTATATATAGGACATCGGATAACTTATCCGATATAGAATTCGTGGCGCTCCGTAGCATATCATATTGTTTCAATATGAATTCATTGCCCATCTCCTCTATATATTCTCTCTCTCTCCAAAAGTAGAAACCGGTAAATGGTGCATTGCATCTATGCACCTTATTTGCATTCTCTTCAGATATAGCTGAGAATTCCAATATTGCTCTTTTCATCATGCTATATCCGTCATCTAAATGTTTTATTAGATGGTAGCTACCACTTTTAGGAAAGATTTCAAATACAAGATTACTACTTTCCTTTGCACCTAGAAAATAATAATCTCCTTTCTTGAGAATATAATAATCTCTATATGATATATTATTTGAATTCATTTTTTCCTCCTATATGCGCCACTCTAAGTGATGCTTGTATTGACCAGATAATTATTTTACCAAAACAAGAAGGATATAATCCTCTGTCTTTATATTATATTTCTTCTGGAGATTGCGCGGCAGCCAGTCGATACATTGTGCGATCTCCACAAAATCCTCTATATATTTCATCTCCGCTATATCCTTTGCAATTTCCTTTGTTGAGTTTTATCTCATTAACTGGATGAACAATTTTGGTATTGTTGATTATGAAAGCTCCCTCACTATTTCTAAGGTGATGCTTTCTGAATATGGAAGGAAGATTCTTGC
>Ga0209409_1002068_pt1 | contig 15670 bp, 13 predicted proteins | sample AD_JPNMR1_MetaG_FD_184424 | JGI IMG/M metagenome (GOLD analysis project Ga0209409, IMG submission 184424) | Active sludge microbial communities of municipal wastewater-treating anaerobic digesters from Japan - AD_JPNMR1_MetaG (SPAdes) (version 2) | ecosystem: Engineered > Bioreactor > Anaerobic...
TTATAAACCAGAGCCTAGTAGAGGAGATACTTGAGAATATGCAGGTAACACCTCCTGATATGCAAAAATTTATGAAGGAGGTAGCTGGAGGCATAAAGATTTGATGGAGTATGAGATTATTTGATATAGACTGGAGGGCTACTTTGAGGGAATGGACTATCAATGATATCCAGGCCCTCATATCATATTGTGAGGAAGAACTGCAAAGAAGATATAGAAAATTAATCTTGAAGGAAGAAATATGTGATACAGAGGTGGAATTTTGAAGCTAATCAAGCTCTCTCCTGATGAGCTCTCCAGAATTCAAAGAAATATAGGCAGACTGTTAACAGAGGATGAGCTCAAGCAGCTCCCTTATCCTGATCATTAAGGTTTATATCGTAGAACGTTGTAATGGATATTGATCAGGATAAAAATATAAAAGGGGTGGTCGCACCGTACAAACTGGTTAGTACAGAACTGGTTAGTACAGTAGAGTGCAGACAAGGATAGATAGAGGAGTGTGAATTATGGAAGATAAAACAAACACAGGCAATGGTGTTGGAACAAACACAGGCAATGGTGTTGGAACAAACACAGGCAATGGTGTTGGAACAAACACAGGCAATGGTGTTGGAACAAACACAGGCAATGGTGTTGGAAAGGCCCCGTTCAGGGGGCACTCATTCCCGCAAAAAATTTTCCCGGAAACAGTGAAACCGGCTGCTGCTATCAGGGCGGCAAATGCTCTTGCTGAGGCCCAGATAGACCCTGCCCTGACCGTTGAGCATATACTGGTTGAACTCTCTGAGGGAGTGGGCATGGAGGAGCTGCTGATGCAGGGGCTGTTTGAGCAAGCTGCTGTGGATGCAGTCACAAGGCGGCTGCAGATAGCAATTTTAGCAGCGCACATAATCGGAGTGCTGCAGGCCCTGGCAATGATGGCAGACAGGGGAGCCCCGGAGCATCTGATCAAGGAAATTCTGGATGAGATGGGAGCAGATGTTCAGGGAAATTCCAGATGAGATGGGCGCTGATAAGCATTGTGTAAAATCAAGCAAATCAAGCGTGAGGGGATGGGTGTGAAGGTCTATTTTGGAGGCAACAGAATAGATGAACAGGATACCGTAGCGGATCTGAGTAAATTGCTGAGAGCTACGGGGGGATATGAGAGAGATGTAATATATCCCCACCCAACAACTTTCACAGCATTCATTCAATTCCCGGCTCAGGAGTCATCTAAGCACTTTACAAAAATTGATGAGGTCTGCAAAACACTGTCTCAGGTTTTTAACTGTGGCATTGTTTCAGTGTTCACAGATGCTGAAAATTATCTGCTACCAATGATCAACTCCTGGGGCGGGCAGATTATCATTGCGTATGGCACACAGTGGAGTACAAAGCACTTCAAGCCACAGATTATCCTGAGCATTGATTCATCAACTAAGGATATTGTAAGCATTATATTTACAAAAGCGGTGGAGGTGCGGGGGGTAACCCTGTAGGAGTATGAATATGTATGGAGGAAGCAATATATCTTATGAACTATATAACAGGAAGTGCATAAAATGAACGTAAAAAATAAAAATAAAGAGATCTTCCCGGAGACAGGGGAAGGAGAGAGGGCAGGTGAATGTGCACAGCTCACATTCTATGCCCCAATATATTCAGACTCCCCAGAATATAAAGATTTTGGTATAAAGATTTTGGGGAAGATAGCTGAGGAAGAGAGGTTTTGCTACTACGGAGAATCAAAGCAACCAATGTATCTGAAGAGGCGCGGCACACATATTGCCTGCCTCTCCGCCCGCACAAATAGAGCAGATGATTTCACAGATTTCTTCAAGGCGTGTGAAGATATACATCTGGCTAAAAAAATCACAAAGGTGGGTGGCATAGGTATCTGGCTTGGGACCGCCCCCAGCACAAACAGAGCCCTTGCCGGCATTGATATTGATCACTGTATCAAAGATGGCCAGATCACAACAGAAGCGGCAAAGGCCATCATCCTGGCTCAGAGCTATGCTGAGGTATCACCTTCTGGGCAGGGAGTGCATATCTTGCTCTCTATCCCCGGGCCAGTAGAGCAGAAGGTTTCATACAAAAAAGAGATAGAGGTTTATCTTGACAACGGTGGCAGATACTTCACACTGACGCTGCAGCATATTTCTGAGATCAAGCTTGACGGACAAAGCTACAGTATCCCCGCTGAGATCAGGGAGATCAGTTATCAGGAATTTATCCAGCTGAAGGACAGCATCATAGCACTGTTTGGGGAGAAGCCAAAACAAAAAACGGAGATCAGGCCTATCCCGGATATCAACACGGAGCTCCAGGACAATGCATTTGACGCATTAAGGGACCGTGTAGAGCCCATTTTAAAAAAACAGGCTGAGGAGAATGAGAAGCTGGCAAGGCTGCTGAATGGGGATATCTCTGACTACAGATCACACAGTGAGGCAGATGCAGCTCTGGCAGTCTACATCTGCAAGGCGGCTCTGGTGGCGGGCCTGACAGAGCAGGAAGCCGGGGCATTCTGTCTGAAATATTTTACAACATTGCCATTATACAGGCCAAAATGGAGAGAGAAACACAATGCACAGGGGCAGACATACGGAGAGATGACTGTAAGAAAAGCTTTGGGGATTACATACAACGTTGGTACGATTGAGGATATATGCCTTGCAGAGTTCTACAGACAGTATGAAGCCTGGGTACCGCCTGAGGACTGCAGAACAATTTATGTGGAGAACAGGGAGACCGGGGAAACCTTCAGCTTGCGTAGCATGTCTGAGCTACGTGGAGCATCAATGCTGACCACTCTAATTATGAAAATTATTAAAGAATCTCCTGAGATCCAGGAAATGATAGCACAAAGTATAGCGGAGAAGAAGCGGACACCATACTCAATAAACACAATCATCAGGGAGATAGCGGCAAATGCCATCAGAGGCTACAAATTCTTCTACAGATATGCACGGGGGGAGTCGGGGTGCGGCTACTTTGCATTAAATAACAAGACCTTTATAAAACTTGATCCAAGAAGGCAAACATTCCAGCTCATAAGCAGAGCAGATCTGACAACAGATAGTGATTTCATAGCTGACAGGCTCAAGCCGGCAGAGATTACAAAAGGGGAGCTGCCCATGCCAGATCTTTCAATAACCACAGTGGAGCAGAAGCGGGAAGTGCTGCAGCAGCTCAGAGAACTTCTGCAAAATTTGGATGATGCAAACTTTGGGAAGCTGATGCTGTACATCTGTGGCATTTTCAGATTTTACTCCCCGAGGCCAATACTGTTCATCAGTGGGCCCGGTGGCACAGGCAAGACGTTTCTGGCACAAAAAGTGATACGTGGGTTGTTTGAGCCGACAAATTCCAGCGTGTTCATCATGAGCGGAGACAGCAACCAGAGAGATTTCATTTCCATGTTCAGGGAAGAGCTTATGCCGGTGTTAGACAACTATAGCGGTTCAGAGAAGAGCAATAGGGTAGCAAAAAGGGTATCAAATGTACTGGCAATGATAGCAACAGGTAACACAATCAAGCTGAGAAAACTACACACACACAACACAGACGACCTGTCAATTGAGAGCTTCCCAATTATAACATCAATAGACCTGGAAATCACAAAACCGGATCTTCTGGAGCGGATTTTGGAAATAGAGACACAGATTGTGCCTGATGGGAGATATAAAGGTGAGACAGAGCTGATCAGGGAGATTGGGAAGCTGAGACCGGCCCTTTTGACTATAATCTGTGATTGTGCAGCCGCTGCAATGTATTATGAGCGGCATCCAGAGCAAGATATGTACAGAGAAAAAATGCTACAACTCAGGCAGAAAATAGAGAGATATGTGCGGTACCTGGACTACGTAATGTTTGCAGCAAGAGCTCTGGCAGAGGTCTACAGTATAGAGGAAGTGGAGCAGATGGTGCTGAATCTTGCACAGGATCAGCAAGACGTGCTGGATAGTGCCACAGATGATGTGCCGGTAATGGAGTTTGCAAAGATATTCAGACAGTATCTGCTGTACAAAGCACAGAAAACCATGTCTGACCGGTTCAAAATGACAAATAAAGAGCTGTTTGATGAGCTGCTGGACTATGCGCTGCATTTGCCGGAATTTAAGGGATATGACTACAATACAGCAGAAAAAATGCTGTATGAACAGGGTTTCCCGATGAACACAGTATCTCTGAGCAAGAGGATAAACAATCTGATGACCAATGCTGAAATCAGGAAGCAGTTTTTTGTCCAGAGGTATAAATCAAATTGTGTTAGAGGGTGGATAATCATGATAAAGGAGCAATCACCATAAAAGGCACCATAAAAGGGAGACCAGGGCATATGGCTTTTCCCTTCTCCCCTTTCTCTCCCTCTTTTTTTACAACCTTTCTCTCCCTCTTTTTTTACAACCTTTCTCTCCCTCTTTTTTTACAACCTTTCTCTCCCTCTTTTTTTACAACCTTTCTCTCCCTCTTCTTTTTCACGGGACAACCCGCCCTCTCATAAAAACAGTCGCCCGATGTTGATTTTTCCCGAGAAATGGGCATTAGAAACAAAGACACATTGATCTTCCCTTTTCCCCTATATATATACTAGTACCTATACTATAGTATCTCTTTAGGGGGAGTTATATCTTTTAATATAATATAATATTTTTTAACTGTATATAGTGTCCCTAGTGTCTTAAATGTCAAAATAAAAGATTTTTATAAAAATCTAGTTAGATTTTATAAACTGGTAAAAATAATACAGTATAACTACCCAGCTGTGTAAATAATACCTGTAAGATTTTATCTTGTTTTTTTAATATAAACGGTTTATTAAAGTTAACTGTTTAAAATTTTTTAGACTGACAGGTAGAAGGCAGATGGGATAGACAAAGCTGGGGAGCCACCGGCTGAGGAGCCGCCAGGTGGAGAACCACCAGGTGGTGGACCAGGGGCAATGTGTTTTTAGCTGGAAACCACCGGCTGGGGAGCCACCGGCTGGGGAGCCACCGGCTGGAAACCACCAGGGGGAGAGCCACCAGGGGGTGGATCAGGGGGCAATGTGTTTTTCTGGAATGGTGGAGATCCGGGCGGTGGAGGTAGCTGGAGAAGATATTTATAGAATAGATGTAATTAAGGATAAATACGGATAGAATATATGGGGGTGTGTTATGACTGTAAAAATGAGATCTCCGCTGACGTGGACGGGATATCTTAAAACGCGTGATACGATCCGGGCGGAGTATATGCGCGCGGTGACCGCTGTCTATAATGAGATGGTGCCACATATTGAAAAAGTAGCTAAAGAAACATATGATCCTAAGCTGATAAGATGCGATCACTTCGGGTGCTACTGGGGGTACAGTTACGGTCCAAAAATACAGCAGAGGGATGTGAAGTATGAGGATTGGCAGGTTTTTACAAAGTTCTTTTACCTGTCGCTGATCATGTCTGGTGGTATGCTGAGCTTATTTGATCTGAAGACATATTACGGAAAGCTTATTGCCGGCACAATTTACGCAGAAATTAATAAATCTAGCAATGAGCTATATATAAACCCTACATTTGTGATAGATCAGGAATATCCAGTTTACAAACTGATGAAGGATCTGGTTTTTGATGTGGATAAAAAAGTAATACGTCGGATTTTGGCAGGGATTGGAAGAGGATGGATAGAGCATCTGGTGAATCAGATACTGTATAAAAATGATAGCGGCTGGTACACAATACATTTTTCAACATATAATAATGCAAACCAATATGTAATATCCTTTGAGGATATCTACTTTTTGTATATTAATGATTTTAAGGATATGTATACTCATGCAGCTGGGGTTGTTGAAGAGAAAGCTATTGAGAGCGAAAAAAAGAGTCCATTTGTAAACAGAGAAGCCAAAAAGTGTGCCCGGGCGGGGTTCTTCTATCTTGTTTTGCAGAAGGGATTTGCTACCCTCACTGATTTTGGTAGATTTGCATATAATTTAGCCGGTTCTCATACTATGGGGGTGCTGGTAGATAAATCAATGAGCGGGTTTACATTTTGGATGGTTAAAACACTAACTGAGGTTGGGCTACTTGATTTTGGTACCAATGTTGCGGGGATATACATGGTCAAGTTCAGTCAAAAGTTAATGGATCTGTATGTGAATGGTCAGCTGCTTGAGTATCTTAAAAGTATAGGCTTTACTGAGCAGGATTTTATATTACTTTCCAAATTTTTATTTGTATATGGCCCAATTTATGAAAATATTGATAAAGAATATATTCTTGCAAGCCTAAAGGGGATAGCTGCCGCCGATTGTGATATTGACAGGGAGAAGCTGAATGATGCTCACAGGCAGATTGATGATTATGTGGAAAAATTATTTGTGAATGTTGAGCCGGAGAAGGAAGAGAAGGGGGAACAAAATAAAGAGTGTCCACCTGTGACTGATATCAGTGATGCGCGAACAGATTAAACTTATATACGATCAGATGATACATGATTATGTCCATGGAGGTGGATAGCATGGATCTGTTTGAAGCAAAAGAGATTGTGAAAAAGTACAAAATCCTGACGCCGGTGATCGTGGATGCTCTTTTTCTGTGCATCTGGGAGGCAGTCAACGGGAAGTACTATCATGAGCCGACGGGCATAGCACAGAAAAGCTATCGGCCACACGGAATGGTCAGCGTTGCGCTGAAGGCTCTGGGATCAATGGGTCTGTTGCAGAAGCACAAGGTGAGCAGAGACCAGATGAAGATCAGGGCCCGGGTCTATTACACAATAGATATTGAGAAGTGTGTAGACTTTTTCAAGCAGTTATTCTTGCACAGGAAAGATATTGTATTCTATCGGGGGAAGATTAAAAAGGCGGCTGTGCTGGAGCTGCTGCACAGGTGGTATCAGGAAGGCCGGAGAGAGTTTACAGTTGCTGATATTCTTGGGGAAGTGCAGATCTGTCAACCTGGGGTTTCCCTGGAGTTGAACCGCCTTGTTGGAATGGGATTGATAGATGTGAATTATGATCTGGGCTCCAGGTATAATGGTTTCCAGCAGAAACTGTACAGGATAAATGATGACCTGGAGAGATATGTTGAGCAGATGAATAAAGAGGTGGAAGCGGCTCTGCTGTATACGCTTGGGCAGCTGCAGATTGTGGAGAACGATCTTGCCAGATTGAGATCAGAAGAAGCTGAAGAGGAGCGGGCTCAGGATGGGGGTGATATTATGGTGCCTGTGGCATAGGCAGGCACAGTATTTATTTATCTGCACTGCTTACATATTTTTATGACACAACACGTGGATGATGATAACTCTTATGAACAGCGTAAAAAATCTGGTAAGGTTGCTAGAGATGCTGGTATGGATTTTGAGCGTCGTATGGTTCAGTGCTTCCAGAATTATTTTAGGGATAATCAGAAGAAGGGGGTAGTACTCAGATTATCTCCTGTGCCATCTTTTTTGGAGACTCCCGGGGATCTATTTGTGGAAAGCGCTGATTGCAGAGATATATTCTTGATTATTGAATGCAAGAGCCGGGTGATTCATGATCTTTATGATCCTTATGTTCCGATGGGCTCCATATACAATCAAAAGCAGTTTGAGAAGTTGATGCTGTACGCTGAATGGTCCGGGCGCAAACCATTCTATGCCATTGAGTTGAGAATGGATGATGAATCATTCACAGAAGCTTATCTTGTACCAGCAAAGTATATAAATATCTATTATAATAGGGATAGGATGTTTAACAGGGATGAACTGTATGAATTTATTCTTGGGGTTGTGCGACCGAAAGATAGGAGAAAATTTTCATACGCTCTCACAAGCGTACATTTAGATTTGTTTAAATCAAAATAAACGGGGTGATTTTATCATGGGGGATATCAAAGTACCTGTCAACGTACAAAACGAGCTTATAAAAGATTATAAGAAGTTCTGGGGGGTAGTTCTGAGGGGTGTGTGACTGAAAGATAGGAGAAAATTTTCATACGCTCTCACAAGCGTACATTTAGATTTGTTTAAATCAAAATAAACGGGGTGATTTTATCATGGGGGATATCAAAGTACCTGTCAACGTACAAAACGAGCTTATAAAAGATTATAAGAAGTTATTGGGGTATTTGTCGGCTAATGGAATACCATTAAAGGAAATCGTGACAGATCTACAGAACTCGGAGGAGTTCCATAATTATGTACACAATTTTATAGTAATGAGATATCCTGAATTTGAGTTGTTTGATTCTGATGATCAAAAGAGCCAAATCAATTCAATTTTACTTAAGTTAAATCAAGGCGTTTTAACGCAGTCCCTTGTTAGCGATTTTTCAAAGCTTTGCCGTAGCGGCCTGATTTTTGAGCTCTGGGCTGTAAGGCGGGGCATCAAAGAGTTGGAATTACAGTTGAAAAATATTGCAAATTCAATCTATTTCTCCGGCGGGTTGGATGAGGAAGAGGGCAGAAGGATTAGGGCGATGGAGTCAGCTGCTGCAATTCTTCTGAAAGTGCTTATCGCGCGTGAGAAATCGCTAATGGTAGAGAGGAAGGAGCTGGAAGAGAAGACGGCTGGCACATCTGGGCATGTGGATCTTTCCCTGGAAACAGTTGATGCTCCGCTGCCGGAGCTGGAGCCGTAGTGCTCCCGCCGCTATTCCTTTTGGCTAGAAGCTCCTGGGGTGCCAGGCCCGCCGCTATTCTTTTTGGCTTAATAGCGCCCTCAGGGGGGCAAAGTGTGTTTTGTCAGCTCAGTTATTCCATATGATATGTGAATTTGCACCTTTTGGCGCGTACACCCCTGCTTGAGCAGCTGAAAATATATTTATCCGCTGACCCTTATAAAAATGTATTACTTTCCCCCCCATGCCGCCATTACCGGCGTGACTATTAACAGAGCTGACGGTCTGCTGGCCGTCCCCGGGGTTCCGGTGGGGGACGTAGACTTTATTTTAATTTGAAGCAAGCTATTTTTCCTCAGACCCCCGGGGGGTGGTAAAAAAAGTTTGGGGTGTCGGCTGGGGAGGGAGGGGGTAGTTCCAAAAATTGGATGTACTATTTTCTCGTGGCCACCCCATATATGCCTTTTATATAAATAGATGAGAAGGAGAAGCACTGGAGGCCCCGTGCCTTCTCACAAGATAGCGGGGGCACAGTGCTGCCTGGGACGTACACGCTCTCCTTTTTTAGCCTGTTGTACGCCAACATTACAAAGTTTTTCAAACTATAAAGTTTTTATCCTGATCATGGCCACTGCAAAAAAGTGATGGCAAAAAAGTGATGGGTTACCCGTCTTAGGCGCGCCGCTTCTCTGCGTCTACGCCAAGGATAGGCCCCCACTCCCGAGGGCTCAGCACCGCATACCCGTAGAAGCTCCTGGGGTACCACGCGAACGTCCCATCAGGGTTCCGATAAATGACCACCCCGTGATAGGCCCAGGTGTTCTTTGAGTGGTGGACTTCCAGGCTCAGGTGCACCCGCCCCTCTTTTGCGTTGCTGCTTCGCGGGTACGCTGCCCGGAAAGCCTCAATCAGCTCATCAAACTTTGCCATGGCCGCATCAAGTATGTGGCCGTAATTTTTCCTCACATAATTCCTGTTGCCTATAGCCATATCTCTCCTTCCTTTCTTTCTTTTTGTTGAAGCTTTCCCCAGGAGTTCCCAGATCATTCTGGGTTCAGCTCCAACAGTGTTCTGTATGCTCTCATAGTATATATATGTTTTGCATACACCTCATTGCCATCCCCGCCGCTGCAAACCGCTATCAGCTACCCCCGCCCCCGCGCACATCTCCGTCTTTCCTTTTTTTCTCTGTTCCTGTGCCACTGATCCTGTTGATCCCTTTTTGATTTCATTGCCTGTTGATCCCTTTTTGATCCCTTTTTGATCTCATTGAATCCTTTTGCCTCTACCACCACTTGCTCTCTCCAGGGGTATAGAAAACAAAACGCTATCAGCTGCCACCGTGCTACTGCTTTCCGGGGAGCTCCCCCACGCTCTCCCCCATGCTCCCGTGTTTTCTCTATGCCAGCGCGTAACATTTATTAATGATCAGTTTCAAATTTTGTATTATGTCAGTGTTTGATAGAATCAGGCGGTGGATATCAGGCGACAAAGCAGAAGATGCAGCTGATGACATAGAGGAAGGTGTGACTGGGAACACAATTGATCTGGAACAGCTTGCTGATAAAGATGGCAACATACCAAGATACTTTATAGAGACTCCCCTGGGCTCATTTCCTGCAACGCATTTCCTCATTACTGACTACGGCCTTGAGTTTTTGTATGATGGAGTGCTATCAGTGTACTTCAGCGCTACACAATGCATAGTGCATGATTTCAATTCTGGTGTGAAGGGTGAAGATTTTGATAATATTAAGAAAGAAATAGCAAAGCGGAGAGAGGAATATCAGCAAAAGATTGAGGAAAGGCTAAAAAGCCAGTGGAGCGGCATCACGTCTACGAGGCCAGATTCTTGTGTAGAGGTGACATAGGTATGGTGTATATTATTATACGTGATGCCCGGCTGTGGTATGAAGGAAATACACTTGTTATTGATCTTACTGCTGCATCTTACAGCAGAGGAAGCATCAAGTATTCAAAACGCCACAGGCATGCCAGACGCCATGCCAGACACCATGCCAGACACCATGCCAGGCACCATGCCAGACGCCATGCCCGGGGCGGCATACCAAGGGAGCTGCCAGCACTGGAGGAGTGGCAGTGGTTCTTCTTCGGCTTTATACCGCCACCACCCCTGTGTGGTATATGACCGCGCTTGAGGGGTGATCAGGGATATGAAACAGATTAAATTATCTAATAAGGAAATTGCCATAATACAGGATTACCTGGATAGACCCATCACAGAATCTGAGACCAAGCAGCTCTCATACTCGTATGATAGCTTTGCTCATTTTGTTTATACAGTTTACAAATGGTCCGCCGAGAAGTATTTTGGCAACTTTATTGGCGGGAAATTTATAATTGATGAGTGTAATTTTCTGCAGGAGCATAAAAAAACAATTACAGTAGAGCCCAGGGCACATTGGAAATCCATGAGATTTTATGCTTTCCTGATGTGGCACATCTGGAGGAACAGATGGAATCAGGATAATGTGCGCGCCCAGTATTACTCTTACAGAAAATTATTAGCAGATGAGCATGTGCGTATGACAAAATTTTTAATTGATGAAAGTGTTATGCCGCTGCTTGGTTTACAGGATGAAAAATCTCAGGCTGATACAATTGCCAGATATGTCTGGAAGGGCAGCGGCCCTGCAAAGCGATTTCAGATCAGGCCATATGGTCTCCTGGAGTTCTCCAGAGGCTCTCATGCAGAGATTGTTCTTGTGGACGACCCGCTCAAGGATGATTCAGATCCGAATATCAGGACAAATGTGTGGAAGATCAACACACTTTTTGTTACTGTCATCATGAATATTCCTACAATTGATGGCATTCTGCATGTGATAGGAACGCCACAGTCTGAGGATGATTTTTTCTTTGATCCAAATATACAAACAGAGTTTGCATTCAGACTCCGTCCAGCAATTTTAGTAGATGAAAAGGGCAATGAACGGCCACTGTGGCCGGAGATGTATTCTCTTGAAGTTCTCCAGAGAATGAGAGAATCAAGAAAAGTTAAGTTAAAATCAGGGGTGGTGAGCTTCTTTGAGCAGGAGTACATGTGCGCCCCCAGGACGTCTACAAATTCATACTTTGACGCTCAGCTGCTCAGACAGTGTGTTACCACAATGGAGTCTTATGATCTGGGCACTGCTCATGAATGGGAGCCAGTACCGGGCGCCTATGTTCTTGCCGGATATGATCCGGGCAAGAAATCAGATCCAGGGCATTTTGCAGTGCTGGAGGTAAGACCCGATGGCTGTGTTGTTCAGTTAGTTTCAAAATGGTTTGATGATGTTGATTATATAGCGGATACATCATCACAGGTTTCACAGTTTACGTATCTCAGACGTGCTACTGAGCTATTCAGAATTAACACAATTTTTGCAGACAACAGTAGGGGTGAACTGGAGCTGCTGCAGGAACAGGGGAGTATGCCAAACCTTATACCAGTTCATCTATCTCTGAAGAAAAAACTTGCAATGGCACAGGCTATTGATTCTTATGTTATTAAAGGACAGCTTAAATTAGTTAATGACCAGCGGCAATTCCGCCAGTTGATGGCGGTTCAGAGAGATCTTTCTGTTGTGAACACGCCTGATGGGCATGGCGAACCGCTCACTTCTCTGGGCCTGCCACTATCTGCAATTTCCAGGGCTGTGATGGCGCCCCGGAAGGGGATTTATTTGATCCACGCCTACTGATTCACCGCATATCATGAAAATGAATAAATATGATGAGTTCTTAATTTCTTTACGCTGTCAGGCCCCCTGACGGATTGATGCACTACGAGTGACTATCTTACATATCACAGATGGTGATCAATCATCTCATGGGGGCCTGTTTTGTTTGTCTGAAAAAGTGGAGGTATAGTATGTATCCCCTGAGGAGACCGTCAAATTATACAATCTATGGGAAGCTGCCCGGCACCGCCTGGAGGTCTGCAGTTAGTTATATTGATTCACATGGTGTAAAAATTCAGGATGAGCATGGTGCCTGGACCCGGGAAGTGGAGAATTTGCAGATTGTTGTAGAGAGTCCTTTGGAGGGGTGGCCTCTGGAGGGAAGCGGCTGGAGTCTTACAGCTCTTGACGCCTACGCAAAGCAGTTTTTCTCCCCTGATCCAGGCGGGCATGATTACACGTATGGGGAGAGAATGTATCAGGTGTTCAAATCTCTGGGTAAAGAAATTGAGGATGTATGTGATGGTGAGGAAGAGCAGAATGTGTATAACCGCTATTGGCAACAGCTGAGAAACAAGATCATAGGGGCGGCTGAGGTTGATATGCTCAACAGTAGAAGGTTTTGTATCCCGGTGCTCAGGGCCGCTGATCTCATGAAGAAAAATGCGCCATGTATGGTGGCTGTGTCTTTTTTGATCAGGGATAATAAGATCAATGCCACAGCATTTTTCAGATCTCATGATATCCAGCGGGCCTGGCCGGCAAATGTTTATGGACTGTCTAAATTAATGGATCATCTGGCAGTTGCCGCCAGATCAAAATTTGCCGTAGGGAGAATAACCACATACTCTGTGTCGGCACACATTTATATTTAAACACATGCACATATATTTAAACACATATACATTTATATTTAAACACATATATGTTAAGGAAAAAGTGGTTCAAGGGCGAAGGAGATCTCAACCCCATCTTCTCTCCGCCACCAGTTGTTTTGGGGATAGATGATAGTACAGTGCAGTGTCTACGGGCTATCCCCCCTGATCAGCTCCAGTTTTATTACTTCCAAATTATTATACCAATCAACAGGCGGAGCGTGTTAAACTCAATGCATCTTTTTATGACAAAAGATCATAGAGACAAAATGTTTGCCCTGTTTGCATCATATCATATTATAAAAGAAGATACTGTTTCCCCGCTCTTCTTCACCAGCTCACCCGCTAAATTAATTTTGCATCTCCCTGTCCTGGATGTGTTTGATGGTGAAATCAGCTTGCAGCGGCTGAAGAAGGAGACCATTGTGAAGTTTCCAGTAAAGTTTTTCAGATGGAGAAAGAAGATAGGGAAGGATAAATATATGTATTTGATAATAATACCAAAATTTATAGATAGAAGCGGTGGTATTTGTGTAGAGGAACATTCTGATAGCGGATATTAAAATATAAATATGAAGATTTATCTGATTCTGGTATAATGGTGATTGGAATGGCTGATATTAAAACGGGCGTAGAAGGCGCTGAAATTCAAAAAACGGCTGCAGGGACGGGCAAAAGAAGGAAGGGGGGCGTAAAAACCGCTGGAAGTGGATCTGCAGGGCTGATAAAAACACATTCAGAGCTTTACGCTCTATCCAGTGGCTCTGGAGGGGGCGGGGGGACATATAGTAGAGTAAATTTCAACAGCATGGCAATTTCTGATATCAGAAAGTTTCTCTCCGCTGACCCAGTGAAGGTGAATAAGTACAATATGTATCACCAGATGATGGTGATTGATCCAGAGATAAGGGCCGCCATTAAGATGATCAGTTATATTGTATCAAATTCATATTTAGGGCCTGGATATAAATCTATTATGGATGTTGCCAGGGAGAGTGCATACATCCCTGAGTCAGAAGATAGCTTAAAGATCTTTCAGAATTTCCTTTCTGAGATTCAGTTCAGGCGGTGGCTTCCAATTATTGTAAGGGGGCTTATCAGGGATGGAAATGTGTATCTGAGGGTGCACAGAGATCAGAATGGTAAAATAATTTCTCTGGAGCTTCTCCCAGCTTCTGTGGTCACTGTTATTGATAAGAATTGGTTTATAAAAAAGGATGGTGTGATCAGGGGCAGGGATTATTATATTGTAAATGAGGATATGATCAACCTGACCATCATTGATCCAGATAAACAGCCTGATATTTCTGCAATTGATGAGCGCATAATTCCAGCATCAGATGTGTTACATTTTGGCCTTGACTGGGAAGACTCTATGCAAAAGGATATCAGGGGCAGGAATACTTTAGGAGTTTATGGGAACAGTCCTCTTGAGAGTCTGATTTTTGTTGTGAAGATGAAGCTTGCCCTGATGCTTGATTACATGCTCTACTCCAGAACGGGCCTGCCGCGCTGGGATTTTACAATTGATCTGACAAATGTAATGAATCTGCAGAATTATATTGGAGATTACTATTCGCGCCTGAGAGAAGCCAGATCTCTAGCTCAGGAGATATTCAGAGAATTTGAATCTCAGCTGTACTATATAGATACAGATCCAGGCTCTCCAACATACGGTGAGCTGCTGCCCACAGAAGCTGATCATATGTTTATTCACGGCTCAGATGTGTCAGTAGAGCAGAAAGGCGGTATTCCTGCATCCTCACAGTTTCTGGAGGTCATAAAAAAGTGTGATATGTGTATCTGCTCTGTGCTTGGTGTGCCGCTTTCTATGTTTGGTTATGAGTCTGGTTCAACCTATGCTGTCTCATACATTACAAAATCCTTTATGCTGTCTCTCGGGGCGGGAATGCTTAAGGAAATAGAGCTCACCTTAAAGGATTTTATGCTGTCAGAGCTCCAGCGGCGGGGCATACAGATTTCTCTGACGGACCTGGACCACATGGAGCTCAAATTTGTTGTGGATGATTCTGATGTGGTCAAGCAGAGAATAGATCTTGAGAAAGCACAGATGGCAATCGCAATTCAGAGCTTTGTGAACGGGATACTGACATTGAATGAGGCCAGAAAGCGGCTGGGCTATGATCCCGTTGAAAATGGGGATCTGATCAGAGTTTTGGAGGGGGTAACACCGCTCTCTGAAATATCTGCAGCAGTAGCCGCTGGAGGCGGGGTGGTCCCGGGTGAGGGTGGCGTTGAGGAAATGGCGACTGGTGGCGAGGGGGCACATATTGGAATTGTTGAGGAAGAGGAGATAGAGGAAGTGGCCCCCGTGCAGGGTGAGATACCTGTTAAAAAAATTCAGAATGATACTCAGGAGATGCCTGTGGAGCAAGCACCGGTTGCACAGGAAGATGTGAAGAAGTCCCCCGCCACAAAGGGCAAAAAGAAGGTGGCCAAGGGAACATCTTCTGAGCTTCCAGGCGCTGAGCCTGCAGCGGAGATAGATGTTGCAAAGGCGTATGCAGAGGCCCTTGA
>Ga0209409_1002073_pt1 | contig 15600 bp, 16 predicted proteins | sample AD_JPNMR1_MetaG_FD_184424 | JGI IMG/M metagenome (GOLD analysis project Ga0209409, IMG submission 184424) | Active sludge microbial communities of municipal wastewater-treating anaerobic digesters from Japan - AD_JPNMR1_MetaG (SPAdes) (version 2) | ecosystem: Engineered > Bioreactor > Anaerobic...
GGACCAAAAATACGTGTACCCTTTGGCTCACCCTTGGCATCTATAATTGCCACTGCATTATCATCAAATTTAATATATGAACCATCCTTTCTTCTGACAGGTTTTGTTGTCCTCACAACAACAGCTCGCAATACTGATTTGTTGTGGACCTTCTTTCCTGTTGAGTCCTTTAACCCATAAGAGGGCTGTGCATCCTTGACTGCAACTACAATAATATCTCCAACTGTAGCATAGCGTCTTCTTGTTCCGCCAAGAACTTTAATGCACTGAACCTTTTTTACACCGCTATTATCTGCCACCTCTAACATAGTCTGAACCTGAATCATGACGCACCTCTACTTAACTTTCTCAATGATTTCAACTAATCTATATCTCTTTTCTTTTGATAAAGGTCTTGTTTCCTCAATTCTCACTATATCTCCGATAGAGCACTCATTTCTCTCGTCATGGCTTTTGACCTTTTTTGTTCTCTTGACGGATTTTTTGTAAAGAGGATGCATTACAAGATTCTCCAATTCAACAACAATGGTTTTGTCCATTTTGTTGCTGACTACTTTACCTATAAGCTGTTTCCTGTTTGATTTCATAAGCAATCCCCTTATCTCCCTGGTTTCCTTATCCCAAGTTCGTATTCTCTTTTCAATGTAAGAATTCTTGCAACATGTTTTTTAAGATTGCTGATCTTCTTAGGATCATCAACTTTACTGGTTACAGCCTTAAATCTCTCTTTACGCAACTCAGCCTTTGTGTCCTGAAGACTTTTCTCTAATTCTTCCATTGTCATCTCTTCAAGTTTACCTTTCATTTCTATGCCTCTATTTCAACAACTTCACGTTAGAATTTATCAATTGATACAAATTTTGTTTTAAGTGGAAGCTTAGAAGCTGCATGCTCCAGTGCCTCACGTGCAAGAGCCTCATCTATGCCAGCAATCTCAAAAAGAATTCGACCTGGAAGAACTCTTGCCACAAATCCCTCTGGATTTCCTTTACCTTTACCCATACGAGTTTCAGCAGGCTTCTTTGTAAAGGGAAAATCCGGGAAGATTCTGATCCAGAGCTTTCCACCTCTTTTTACCTTTCTGTTTATGGCAACCCTTGCTGCTTCTATCTGTCTGCTTGTTATCTTTCCAGACTCAAGAGCTTTAAGTCCGTATTCACCAAAAGCAATTGTTGAACCCCTATAGGCCGTGCCTGTCATACGGCCACGCATTACTTTTCTGTGTTTAACTCTTTTTGGCATTAACATAAGAATTCACCTTTCCTTAGCACATTATCTGGTTTTTCTTTTAACTGAATATTTATCTTCTTCCTCTTCTGCATCCTTGGAAAGAACATCTCCATTATACAACCAGACCTTTACCCCTATGAGACCAAAAGCTGTAAGAGCCTCAGCAAAACCATAATCTATATCTGCCCTTAGCGTATGCAGAGGAATTCTTCCTTCTTTATAAGCCTCTGTTCGAGCCATCTCTGCATTATTAAGCCTGCCTGATACCATGACTTTTATTCCAAGAGCACCGCTTCTCAGAGCATTAGTCATACCCTGCTTTACAGCTCTTCTGTAAGGAAAACGTCCTTCAATCTGAGCTGCAATTTGCTCTGCAATCAGCTTCGCATTTTTTTCAGGCTTTTTCACTTCAATTATGTTTATATAAACAGTCTTTGAGGCAAGCTTTTGAAGCTGTCCTTTTAGATCCTCAATATCTGCACCTTTTTTTCCTATAAGAACTCCAGGCCTTGAAGCATGTATGTTTACATTAACTCTATCTGGAAATCTTTCAATTATAACCTTTGCTATGCCAGCACTCTTCTTTTCCTTCTCTATGAATCTCTTTATCCTTAGATCCTCATGGAGATTTTTGGCATATTCTTTTTTGTCCTCATACCAGATCGAATCCCAGGTTCTATTGATCCCTACTCTTATTCCTATTGGATTTACCTTCTGACCCATCTTTTTATTCCTTATGCATTAGTTTTCATCAGATAAAATAATTGTCAAATGACTGGTTCTCTTCCTGATTCTCCCTGCTCTTCCTCGTCCCCTTGCCTGGAACCTTTTCATAGTAGGCCCCTCATCAACAGCAATCTTTTTAATATAAAGAGCGTCTTCTATTATATCAGGATTCTTATACTTAGCATTGGCACCTGCAGAATAAAGGGTCTTGAGAACAATCTTTGCGCCTTTCTGAGGCATATTCTTCAAAATATCTACTGCTTCTGGCAATGAGAAACCCTTAACCTCATTTGCCACAAGTCTCATTTTGGAGGCAGATATTCTGTTGAGTTTTGATTTTGCAGATGATTCCATTTTTAATCCTCTTTACTTTTTCTTCTTAGCCACTTTATCGTCTTTACTTGTATGACCCCTATATGTCCTTGTGGGCGAAAACTCTCCCAGCTTATGACCAATCATATTCTCAGTAACATAAACTGGTATAAAAGTCTTTCCGTTATGAACCATAAGTGTATGACCAATCATCTCTGGGAATATGGTTGATCTCCTTGACCATGTTTTGATAGCCTTTTTGTTATTGGTCGAGTTCATCTCTTCAATCTTTTTGAAGAGCTTTGGATCTACATATGGTCCCTTTTTTACAGATCTTGCCATATCAGCCCTTCCTTCTCTTGATTATATATTTATCACTATATTTCTTCTTCTTTCGAGTTTTATAGCCCTTAGTTGGCATACCTGTAGGAGAAACAGGATGTCGACCACCTGAAGATTTTCCTTCTCCACCGCCAAGTGGATGGTCAACAGGGTTCATCGCAACACCTCTCACCTTTGGTCTCCTGTTAAGCCATCTTGAGCGTCCTGCTTTACCTATTGTAACATTTATGTGATCCTTATTGCCAACACTTCCTATGGTAGAATAGCACTCGCTGTGAACCTTTCTAATCTCTCCAGAAGGAAGCTTAATCAGACAATAATCATCTTCCTTTACAGCAAGAATTGCAGTTGCTCCAGCAGAGCGAACAAGCTGACCACCTTTGCCTCTATGCAATTCAATATTATATATATTAGCACCAAGAGGAATTTTTTTCAACGGCAGAGCATTCCCTGGTTTAATCTCTGCATTTTCTCCAGATTCAACTTTATCACCTTTCTTGAGACCTTCTGGAGCCACTATGTATCTCTTCTCTCCATCTACATAAGAGATAAGAGCAATATATGCAGTTCTATTTGGATCATATTCAATAGAAACAACTTTACCAGGAATGCCATATTTGTTTCTCTTGAAATCTATCAACCTGAGCTTTCTTTTGTGGCCGCCTCCACGACGCCTTACAGTTATCTGACCCTTATAGCCGCGACCACTATCACCGGTCTTACCTTTTGTCAGGGGCTTGTAAGGCTTTTCAGATGTAATCTCCTCTTTGTCCAAAACTGTCTTATATCTCAGTGTTGGAGTTATTGGTCTGAATTTTTTGATTCCCATATTAACTTCCTTTTAGTTACCTTACTCGTTATTGACCTTCAAAAATCTGAATTTTATCTCCAGCCTTCAATGTCACAATTGCTTTTTTCCAGGCTGATCTCTTACCTATTCTGTAGCGCAATCTTCTATTCTTTCCACGCACGTTTATTATATTTACCTTTTCCGGAACTACTCCGAAAATCTCTTTCACAGCCATCTTTACAGTATGCTTATTAGCTGCACTTGCAACTTCAAAGACATACTTATTCTCTTCCATCATCATGGTTGACTTTTCAGAAATTACAGGTCTTATTATAATGTCATTAGGATTCATCTTAGTTCGCCCCAGCAAATTTTTCATTAATCTCTTTAACTGCACTTTCAGTGAGAATAAGCTCTTTTGAATAGAAAATATCCCTGCCAGATAGTCTGCTCACATTATTATACTTAAACCATGGAATATTTCTTATAGCTCTCTTCAAAAGTGAATCCTCACTATCTGCACGACCTGATATCAACAGACCCTTTGTAACTGAAAGAGCCTTACCTATATTTGCAACTTCCTTTGTCTTTCCACCAACCTGAAAATCTTCCACAACCTTAATAGCACCAGATTTAGCCTTAAGGGAAAATATTGAAACAAAGGCAGCACGCTTTATCTTCTTTGGCAACTGAATAGAATAATCCCTTGGCTTTGGTGGAAATATTGTGCCACCACCTCTCCATATTGGAGAACGGGATGAACCAGCTCTTGCACGACCAGTGCCCTTTTGCCTCCAGGGCTTGGCTCCACCACCGCTCACCTCTGCTCTTTCCTTTGCAGAATGAGTTCCCTGCCTGAGATTTGCATTGGCAGCCTTTATATACTCATATATCAAAACATCGTTAACTTCAGCACCAAAAACGGCATCTGATAGCTCTACCTGACCTACAACCTTACCGTCGATCGAATATTTATCTACCTTCATAGCTCCCGCCTATTTAACTGTAACTTTAATCAAAGAATTTCTTCTGCCTGGTATTGCACCTGAAATCAATACGATGTTTTTATCCTCAAGAATCTTCACTATTTTTAAATTTTTTACAGTAACCTTCTCGCCACCAAATCTTCCTGGCATTCTTTTTCCTTTCCATACCTCTGCTGGGAAAGTGTACGCTCCTATTGAACCAGGTGCTCTGTGAAAGTTTGAACCATGGGTTTTTCGTCCACCACCAAAGCCATGTCTTTTCATTACTCCAGCAAAACCTCTTCCCTTGGAGAAGCCAGTTACATCTACTGTGTCATTCTCCTTAAAAATTGTGCACCTTATTTCACTGCCAACCTCAAGTGATGGATCAAAAGCATCAACCTCTCCAAAAAATCTCTTTGGAGCAATATTCTTCTTCTTTAAGTCTTCCAGTATGGGCTTTGTAAGCCTCTGAGGCTTTTGATCCCCAAAGCCAAGCTTTAAAGCCTCATAGCCATCCTTTTCTATTGTCTTTTTCTGGACAACAACACATGGTCCTAATTCACATGCTGTTACAGGCACAACTGTCCCGTCTTCTTTCACATATTGAGTCATACCAATCTTTTTTCCGAATAGTGCCTTTTTCATCGCATTAACCTATACTTCATTAAATTAATTATAACAAACGATATCCCGTTACTAACGGTAAATCAAAATTGCAGGTTTTTTGAGTTTACTCAGGACTTAATATCTACAGATACGCCAGCAGGAAGTTCAAGCTTCATCAATGCCTCAACCGTATCAGAATTAGGATCAATAATATCTATCAATCTCTTATGCGTCCTTATTTCAAATTGTTCCCTTGACTTCTTGTTAACATGTGGGGAACGTAGCACACAAAACTTTTCAATTTTTGTCGGCAGAGGTATTGGACCTGCAACTTTTGCACCACTTCTGTGAGTAGTTGAAACTATCTTCTCTGCTGACCGATCAAGAAGCTTTGCATCATATGATCTAAGCTTTACCCTTATTCGCTGACCTGTTAATTTAGCCACTTTCTTTCACCTTAACTCTACTGTTCTTCAAAGATAACTAGATCGTCAGACCGATGTCTGACGATCATCTATATATAGCAAAATCTTATTCAAGAATCTTTACAACAACACCTGCACCTACAGTCTTACCACCTTCACGGATAGCAAATCTGAGTTCTTCTTCCATTGCTATAGGAGTGATAAGCTCAACAGTAATACCAATGTCATCGCCAGGCATTACCATTTCAACTCCCTGTGGAAGCTGAATTGTTCCTGTTACGTCTGTAGTTCTAAAATAGAACTGTGGTCTATAGTTTGCAAAGAAAGGAGTATGTCTTCCACCCTCTTCTTTCTTCAATACATAAACCCTGCCCTGGAACTTCTTGTGAGGCTTAATTGAACCTGGTTTAGCAAGAACCTGTCCCCTTTCAACTTCCTCTTTTGCAACACCTCTAAGGAGACATCCAACGTTATCACCAGCCATACCTTCGTCAAGAATCTTTCTAAACATCTCAACGCCAGTACATACAGTCTTCCTTGTTTCAACAAATCCTACGATTTCAACTTCATCCCCAGTCTTGATAACACCTCTTTCAATCCTTCCAGTTACAACTGTTCCACGACCTGTAATAGAGAAAACATCCTCTATAGGCATAAGGAATGGCTTATCAACTGCTCTCACTGGCTCTGGAACATAATTATCAAGAGCCTCTGCAAGCTTAATTACAGACTGGAACCACTCGTCATCTTTTTTGCCAGCTTCAGCTGCCTCAAGAGCTCTCAATGCAGATCCTGGAATTACAGGAACCTCATCTCCAGGGAAGTCATTCTTAGAGAGAAGATCTCTTATTTCCATTTCTACAAGTTCAACCATTTCTGCCCTATCAGCAGGATCGAGCATATCAACCTTATTAAGGAAAACAACTATATAAGGAACGTTTACCTGGTGAGCAAGCAAAACGTGCTCCCTTGTCTGTGGCATAGCTCCATCTGTTGCAGCAACAACAAGGATAGCAGCATCCATCTGAGCAGCACCTGTAATCATGTTTTTAATATAGTCAGCGTGACCTGGACAGTCTACGTGCGCATAATGTCTATTTGGAGTTTCATACTCCTGGTGAGAAGTAGCAATAGTAATACCTCTCTGTCTTTCCTCTGGCGCATTGTCTATTTCTGCGAAATCAATAGGTTCACCTGTACCATACGCAACATGTAATACCTTAGTTATAGCTGATGTCAAAGTTGTTTTACCATGGTCAATATGTCCTATTGTACCTACGTTAACATGCGGCTTCGTTCTGGTAAATTTTTCCTTAGCCATTTAAATTCTCCTTAAATTATTTAATTTTCACATTATTTCTTTATTTTTAATTAACATGGAACAGATACTATCGCCATGCAACTACACAATTATACCACTACTCAAAATCAAGCGTGAGCTTTTGAAATAAAAAAAAAAAGTCGATATTCTGTCAACAAAAATAAGCAAAAATTCGCAAATATCAAAAAAAATAGATAAAAAACAGAGATACCAACCTAAAAAAATTTAAAATTTTCCTAAAAAATATTCAAAATCACCGCCAAGACACTTTCTTAAACAATATAATTTTTGTAAAACAAAAAATTATTTTTTTTAAAATAATCCGCTTATTCTTCCCAAAATTCTGTTCATCACAGATTCTGGCACAAGATCATAATGGGAATACTGCAGAGTATGTGAGGCTCTACCCTGACTCAAGGATCGAACAGCTGTGGCATAACCAAAGGTCTCTGACAGTGGAACTCTTGCATCTATTACCTTTAGCTCTCCTCTGTAGTCTATATTCTCAATTTTTCCTCTTCTCTGATTTATATCATTTATTATCTCCCCAGTATATTCCTCTGGAGAAACAACCTCCAGCTTCATTATTGGCTCCATCAAAAAGGGTTTAGCCCTTCTTGCTCCATCCTTTAAAGCCATATTAGCTGCAATTCTATAAGCCATAGAAGTAGATTTTAATTCGTTATATTTTGCCTCAAGTAGTGTAATTTCCAGATCATCAAGCCTGTATCCTGCAATAACCCCACCCTCAAGGCCATCCCTGAGCCCTGCTTCTATATCCTTTATAAAGACTGCGGGTATTGACTCAGGGGAGACATTATTATGAAAAATAAAGCCCTTACCTCTTTCTGCTGGCGATATTTCAATCTTCACATGACCAAAGTTATCCTTCCCTGCAATCTGGCGATCATAGATATGCTCCTCCACTGCAGTGGAGATAACAGTTTCTTTATATGTAACCTGAGGCTTCCCAACATTTGCTGGGACATTAAACTCCCGCAAAAGCCTATCTACTATAATCTCAAGATGAAGCTCTCCCATGCCAGATATAAGCATCTGCCCTGTGTCTTCGTTTATGCTATAGCGAAAGGTAGGATCCTCCTCTTCCAGGCGGGATAGAGCCATGTTGAGTTTTTCTTGATCCGCCTTTGATTTTAACTCAACGGCTATAGATATAACAGGATCAGGAAATATCATTTTTTCAAGTAGTATTGGATTATCTGGAAGAGTAATCGTGTCCCCTGTGCGCACTGTCTTAAGTCCAACAGCAGCAACTATATCACCAGTGCAGGCCTCCTCTATTTCTTCTCTATGATTGGCATGCATTCTGAGAAAACGGCTTACTCTTTCCTTTTTATTTAATGAAACATTGAGAATCTGCTCCCCGCTTTTTACCACACCGGAGTAAACTCTTATATAAGAAAGTTTTCCAACATGAGGATCTGACATTATCTTAAAGACAAGACCACAAAAGGGCTCCTTGTCATCAGCCTCACGAGAAAGTATAATGTCATGATCCGAAACATCATGCCCTGTAACAGCTGGAATATCCTTTGGCGAAGGGAGATAATCCACAACTGCATCCAGAAGTGGCTGCACACCTTTATTCTTAAGAGCTGCTCCACAAAAAACAGGAAAAAGCTTACCTGCAATTGTAAGCCGTCTTATTGCCTGCCTTATCTCTCCCTCAGGGATATCCTCACCTGCAAGAAAAAGCTCCATAATATTATCATCATGATCTGCCAGCTTCTCAATAAGCTCTTCCCTTCTCTTCGAGGCCAGAGGAAGCAGATCTGAAGAAATTTCCTTTTCGATATAATCTTTACCTGTAGAGTCTTCCCATATGAGCATTTTCATTGTAATTAAATCTACAACTCCCACAAAGGATGACTCGACTCCAACTGGTAGTTGCACAGGCAGTGGCTCTGCATAAAGCTTTTCCTTTATCATTCTGATACACATATCATAATCGGCACCCACACGATCGAGTTTGTTGACAAAGCAAAGCCTTGGCACCCTATATCTGTCAGCCTGCCTCCACACAGTCTCACTCTGAGGCTCAACCCCGGCAACTCCATCAAAGACAGCAATTGCAGAGTCAAGAACTCTCAGGCTTCGCTCAACCTCTATTGTAAAATCAACATGACCTGGAGTATCTATTATATTAATCATTGTGTTTTTCCACATACAGGTGGTAGAGGCAGCAGTGATGGTAATGCCTCTTTCTTTCTCCTGCTGCATCCAATCCATTTCTGCAGTGCCCTCGTGAACCTCACCCATTTTATGGGTCTTACCTGTATAAAAAAGTATCCTCTCTGTAAGAGTAGTTTTTCCTGCGTCTATATGAGCCATTATTCCTATATTACGAGTTCTGCTTATAGGTAATTTTCGAGCCATTCCTAACCTGTCCAAAAAATTTTTTAATCTATAAAACAACAAATACCAGGATTTCCTGGTATTTGAAATAAAGCAAAATAAAAACTAAAACTAAAACTTAAAATGAGCAAAAGCCTTATTAGCCTCTGCCATTTTATGTGTATCTTCTTTCTTCTTAATTGAGGAGCCTGAATTGTTATAGGCGTCCATTATCTCTCCGGCAAGACGCTGAAACATGGTCTTTTCTGAACGACCCCTTGCATAATTGATAATCCACCTTATGCCAAGAGCCTGACGCCTTTCTGGTCTTATTTCAACAGGAACCTGGTATGTAGCTCCACCTACACGTCTGGATTTTACCTCCACAACAGGCTTCACATTTTCAAGTGCCTGAATAAAAACTTCGATTGCATCTTTTTGAGTTTTTTTAGCAATAATATCCATTGCCTTGTAAAAAATAGTTTCAGAGACTCCCTTCTTGCCGTCATACATCATACAGCTTATAAACTTTGAAACAAGCTTGCTGTTATATTTTGGATCTGGCAATACTTCCCTTTTTACCGGTCTTCTTCTGCGCATAATTTATCCTCTTAAATTATCCATATTTCCTGATTAAGCCTTTGGCCTCTTTGTTCCATATTTAGAACGACCTTTTCTCCTGTCATTTACACCAAGAGAATCAAGTGTTCCCCTTATGATATGATACCTTACACCAGGAAGATCCTTTACCCTTCCACCTCTTATAAGGACAGCTGAGTGCTCCTGTAAATTATGACCTATTCCGGGAATATAAGCAGTTACCTCGATCCCATTTGTAAGCCTTACCCTTGCTACTTTACGCAAGGCTGAGTTTGGCTTTTTTGGTGTGAAAGTCATTACCCTTGTGCACACACCCCTCTTCTGAGGACATGATGTCAGTGCCGGAGATTTAGATTTTTTAACTTTCTGTTCTCTGCCTTTCCTTATTAACTGGTTAATTGTTGGCATTTCTACTCCTGTAAATCTCTTAGAATTCTTTTATTTTAACTATAATTTCTTTGCTTAAGCCTGCATTTTTGATATGCTCAATTGCAGGCTTACTTTGTCAAGAAATTAATAAAGAACTGACTATTTTTCAGCACCATCATAGTCAGCAGATGCCAAATCCGGATTTTCCTGCATAGCCTCAGATTCTATCACATCAGGCGCAACTCCATCCAGGTCACCCGGCTCATTTTGATATACCTCTATATTATCATACATCCTGACACCAGTTCCAGCAGGAATTAAGTGTCCAATGATAACATTCTCTTTTAATCCTCTCAGATGATCTACCTTACCCTTTATTGCAGCGTCAGTAAGAACCCTTGTTGTCTCCTGGAAGGATGCTGCTGATATAAAGGACTCAGTATTTAAGGCTGCTTTTGTAATCCCCATTAAAACAGGAACCGCTGTTGCAGGCTTTCCACCCTCTCTAAGAACCCTATCGTTTTCTTCAATAAAGTCAAACTTATCTACGATCTGCTCAATTACAAAATTTGAATCTCCCTGATCTGTAACCTTGACCTTTCTAAGCATCTGACGGACAATGATTTCAATATGCTTGTCATTTATTGATACACCCTGAAGCCTGTATACCTCCTGTATCTCATTGACAAGGAATTTCTGCAGTTCCCTTGGACCCTTAATCCTCAATATTTCATGGGGATCTACAGGACCATCATCTATTTTTTCACCCTTTGCAATCCAATCCTTATCTTGAACCCTGAGGAACTTGGAAACTGGTATTGAATACTCCTTTTGAGTTCCGTCTTCAGCTGTGATTATTATCTTACGCTTATTCTTTACAGTATCGCCTATTGTAACTACACCATCTACAGCCGTTAATGTAGCTGCATCCTTTGGAGTCCTTGCCTCAAAGAGATCTGCAACCCTTGGTAAACCACCTGTGATATCCTTAACCTTTTCTGCCCCTCTTGGAATCTTAGCAAGAACTGTTCCTGCAGCAACAACAGCCCCATTTTCTACCATAAGATTAGCACCCTTTGGAAGAAGATAAGTGCTTGGCTCAATTCCAGAACCATAGACATTAATTCTTGGTTGAAGCCTCTCTGTCTTATATTCAACAATAATTCTCTTCTTTGCATTAGAGGTTGGATCTACTTCCTCAACCATACTTTTGTTGAGTTCTATGTCCACGAATTCAACACGTCCTGAGATCTCTGTAAGAATTGGTTCAAACCATGGATCAAAGGCTGCTAATATCTCATTGGCTTTATAGGGCTTTGGAACAACCTTGAAAATTCCATTCTTTTTATCAAAGTCAAGCTCTACAAAGACCTCGGTTCCCACATTTATTGGCACAGAGTGAGGCTCTCCAAGTATATAAACCTTCTTCTTGTCAATTTTAAGAAATCCTGTATTGGATGCCCTTAATTCCTCATCTCCATCTTTTGCAAAAACTTTTCCTGTATAAACCTTCTCTCCATCATTGAGTAAAAATTCTGTTTTTGCCCTGGTTTCTACCTCAGAAACAATCCTCTGGACAACAACATATCCTCGTCTGACTGTGATTATCTTATCCTCTTCGGTCTTAATCATTCTTGAGGTTATATCCTTAACAAAAACAGGATAGTTAAATTTTATTTCACTCTCCTCAACAGAACGAGATGCAACACCTCCTATATGGAAAGTCCTCATTGTAAGCTGAGTTCCAGGCTGTCCTATTGATTGAGCTGCAATGATTCCAACAGCCTCGCCAATTTCAACAGGGCGAGATGTGGCAAGATTCCGTCCATAGCACTTTGCACAGACCCCATGCTTTGACTCACATGTCAATACAGAGCGTATCTCTATTGAGTCGATCTCTATTTTATCAATAGTCGCTGCGATGTTCTCATCTATAATATCATCAGCCTTAGCTATGATATCACCTGTAACGGGATTTATAAGATCATACAGAAGCGTTCTCCCCAAAACCCTTGTGCCGAGAGACTCGATCACAGAGTCACCCTCTTTTATTGGGTATATGTCTATTCCAACAGTTGTTCCGCAATCCTCACTTGTAATGACAACATCCTGGGCAATATCAACAAGCCTTCTTGTTAAATACCCTGCGTCAGCAGTCTTAAGAGCTGTATCTGCAAGACCCTTGCGGGCACCATTTGTAGAGATAAAATATTCCAGAACATCCAAACCTTCTTTAAAAGAAGCCCTGATTGGAACCTCAATGATCTCCCCACTTGGCTTGGCCATAAGACCCCTCATACCTGCAAGCTGCCTTATCTGCTGTCTGCTTCCCCTTGCACCAGATTTAGCCATGATCCATATTGGGTTGTGACCATCCATGTGAGTTTCCAGTTCTTTAAAAAGCTCATTGGCAATTCTATCATTGGCCTCTGTCCAGATGTTAATAACCTTATTATACCTCTCCTCATTGGTCATATAACCATTTCGGTATTCATTTTCTATGCTTTCTACTTTTTTGTTCTCTTTTTCTATGATTTCCTTTTTGCTCTCTGGTATAATAATGTCAGAGATAGATATAGTAGGCCCAAAAATTGTAGCATACTTATACCCTGCATCCTTTATGTCATCAAGCATCTTAACAGTAACATTTGGACCATAGCTTCTAAAAACATCTGCTATAATCTTTGAGAGAAGTTTATCAGTTACAACTGTATTTACAAAGGGATAACCCTCTGGTAAAAGCCTATTAAAAACAAGCCTTCCTGGAGTTGTTTCTATAAATTCATCCCCCATAAGATAATTTATTCTTGATCTGTATCTAATCTGCTTATAATCAACTGCTCTCATGACATCGTCAAAGTCATCAAAATACTTACCCTCGCCTGGACTACCTGCCACAAGATCAGTTAAATAATATATACCAAGGACTATATCCTGAGATGGAGTTGTTGTAGGATGTCCATTTGCTGGCGAAAGCAAATTATTAGTGGAGAGCATCAATGTCCAGCATTCAAGCTGTGCCCTTGGTGAAAGAGGAACGTGCACAGCCATCTGGTCCCCATCAAAGTCTGCATTATAGGCATGACAAACTAATGGATGGAGCTTAATAGCCTTACCCTCAACAAGAACTGGCTCAAAGGCCTGGATGCCAAGTCTGTGAAGCGTCGGGGCACGATTGAGTAACACAGGGTGTTCTCTTATAACCTCCTCAAGAACTTCCCAAACCTCATCTCTCTCATTTTCAACCATCTTTTTGGCTGACTTTATATTCTGGACAAAATCCTTGTCCACAAGTCTCTTCATTATGAATGGCTTAAAAAGCTCAATAGCCATTTTCTTTGGAAGACCGCATTGGTGCAGCTTAAGCTCAGGACCAACCACGATAACAGAACGACCAGAATAGTCTACCCTCTTGCCAAGGAGATTCTGTCTGAACCTTCCCTGTTTCCCTTTGAGCATATCGCTTATTGACTTTAAAGGTCTGTTTCCCTTACCCTTTACAGCTCTCTTTCTTCTACTGTTATCAAAGAGAGCATCCACTGCTTCCTGGAGCATCCTCTTCTCATTACGGACAATAATCTCTGGAGCTCTAAGGGATAAAAGCCTTCTCAATCTGTTATTTCTGTTTATAACCCTTCTATAAAGATCATTTAGATCCGATGTTGCAAAGCGACCTCCATCCAGCTGAACCATAGGACGAAGCTCTGGAGGAATTACAGGGATAACGTCAAGAATCATCCACTCAGGTCTGTTTCCTGATTCTTTGAAGGCCTCGATTATCTCAAGTCGCTTAATAAGCTTTTTGTCGATCTTGGCATCCTTTGCAGATTTCATGTCAATCTCTGCACGGAGTGCGCGAGATTCCTCGTCCAGATCTATAGCTGCAAGCATCTCCTTGATAGCCTCAGCGCCCATAGATGCAACAAAGGTGTCTCCATATCTTTCATAAAGATCATAGTAGGTATCTTCATCAATGATGTCACCCCTTTTTATATCATCTGCCTCAGCCTCACCTGGATCAAGAACTACATACTTTTCATAGTAAAGTATAGATTTGAGGTTATTAACTGACATATCGAGGATAAGCCCCATTCTTGACGGAACAGATCTGTAGTACCATATATGAGCTACAGGAGCAGCCAACTCTATATGGCCACCACGTTCACGCCTCACCTTATAGTGAGTAACCTCAACACCACATCTATCACAAACAACACCCTTATATCGGACAGACTTAAACTTACCACAATAACATTCCCACTCTTTTGTTGTACCGAAAATTCTCTCACAGAAGAGGCCATCTCTTTCGGGCTTAAGAGTTCTGTAATTTATTGTCTCTGGTTTTTTAACCTCGCCATATGACCACTCTCTGATCATATCAGGTGATGCAAGTTTAATCTGAATAGAACTAAAATCGTTAAAGTCCCTCATGATTCATCCTTAGCATTAAAAATTTAATATCTCAATAAAGGCCCGCAAGCGGACGCTCCTTTTAATCATAATCTTCATTTTCTAAAGTTTCAAAGTGAATCTTTCTCTTTGGTTTAGAGAAGCCCTCACTCCACTCAGAAAGGCTTATTTCATTACCATTATCGTCATATATTCTAACATCAAGGGCAAGTCCTCTAAGTTCCTGGATTAAAACATTAAAAGACTCAGGAATACCAGGCGAAGTAGTATTGTGTCCCTTGACAATAGCTTCATAAATCCTTGCTCTTCCAAGCATGTCATCAGATTTTACAGTGAGCAACTCCTGAAGAGTATAAGCAGCTCCATAGGCCTCAAGCGCCCATACCTCCATCTCTCCAAGTCTTTGACCACCAAACTGAGCCTTACCTCCCAGTGGCTGCTGAGTAACAAGAGAGTATGGGCCTGTTGATCTTGCGTGAATCTTATCATCAACCATATGGGCAAGCTTAAGCATATACATATAGCCCACCATTACTTCATTTTCAAAGGCCTCCCCTGATCGTCCATCATAGAGGATACTCTTCGATGTCTCTGGAAGCCCTGCCTTTCTTAGAGCCTCTTTAATATCCTCCTCTGTTGCACCGTCAAAAATAGGTGTTTCCATCAAAACATCAAGTTCATGAGCAGCCCATCCCAGCTCTGTCTCAAAAAGCTGGCCAAGGTTCATACGTGAAGGCACACCAAGAGGATTTAAAACTATATCAACAGGAGTTCCATCTGGCAGATATGGCATATCATAAACAGGACATATCTTTGAGATAACACCTTTGTTCCCATGACGTCCTGCCATTTTATCGCCAACAGATATTTTACGCTTGTCTGCAATGTATACCTTGACAAGTTCTTCTACACCTGGAGCAAGCTCATCTCCATTTTCCCTTGAAAATCTCTTAACATCAACCACTATACCTTCTACACCATTGGGCACTCTAAGAGAAGTATCCCTTACCTCTCTAGCCTTTTCACCAAATATGGAATATAGGAGTTTATATTCTGGAGTAAGATCCTGCTCGCCTTTTGGAGTAACCTTACCAACTAAAATATCATCAGGCTGAACATAAGCACCAATGCGCACAATGCCATCTG
>Ga0209409_1002082_pt1 | contig 15564 bp, 15 predicted proteins | sample AD_JPNMR1_MetaG_FD_184424 | JGI IMG/M metagenome (GOLD analysis project Ga0209409, IMG submission 184424) | Active sludge microbial communities of municipal wastewater-treating anaerobic digesters from Japan - AD_JPNMR1_MetaG (SPAdes) (version 2) | ecosystem: Engineered > Bioreactor > Anaerobic...
GCCTCCTTTCTCTTCATCCTGCACTCCGGGCACCGTTTCGGGAGCGGGTAGCCCATGTTGGAGTACCACATGATTTCTCTCCTGCCCATTACGAAGACTTTTCCGCAAGCTTTGCACTTGATGGATATTGACGTTGCACGGCCTACTTCTCGAGTTTCTTTCATAGCTTGTCCCCTCCTTTTCTATCCGACTAATGCTTTTTTCTGTGTATAGTTCACCTCATATCCTCTGCGGGCCAACAATTTTGCCAGCCAGTCAAGTCCGGCCATATCAAGATATAGTTGACTGCGTTCGACAACCATGTCGCCCATCGGAATAGGATTTTGTTTAACTACGAAATGCTCCTTATATTCGGAATAAGGTAAGTATGAGTTGCCTTTTTTATAGATTATTCCTTCTGCTACAAGGATTTTGAAAAACTTGTTCTGACCAATTCCTTTAATGTCAATTATTTTTGCAGCTTCACCGATTGTTACGGTTCCCTGGGCATTCATGAGATAGTCATAACCTTGTGCTTTCGGTTCCAGCTCCATGCGCCTTTGTCTTTCCTTTTTCAGCTCGGTTGCAAGACGGATGATTGTGTCCGGATCCGAGAGAACTTTCTCGATTGTTTCGGGCGTCATATAGGCACCGTGCTTGCGGATAGAAGGGATGACTTCTTTCCGGATCCAGCGTTTGAAGTTTTCGGCCTCGGGTTTGCGGCTGGTCAGGATCAGGGCATAAAGGCCGGATTCAGAAACGACAGTCACCTCCTGCTTTCCGCCAGGGGTGTCAACAATACTTACACCCTTTTCATCCTCGTCCAACCTGCTGACCGCCATTCTGGGATTTGATAAATCCAAGATGTTGCAAACATCGTTCGCAACGAACCACGGTTCACCGTCTTTTAGAAGTGTTCGGACGGGCTTGTCCGAATAATTAAAGACTTGCAATTCTTTCATATGTACACCAATCCTTTCCCTCTGTCAAGACACCGCCTTGTCGTTTAAAAAATGCAGATTATGCAATTTAGGTTCAAAAAAAATGGTCACATCAGATGTTCCAAGGATATTGCACGCCTTGACAATTTCCTTTAGGGTAAAGTCAGAGCGTCCGGATAGTTTTGCACTAAGCGCCTGTTGAGTAATGCCCAACGCATACGCGAATGTTTTCAGGTTGTGCCCCCTTGCCGTGATCATGGCCCGAAGCGCCAGGAACATTTTCTCTTTACGTTTCTTCACTCTCATACATACACCCCCTTCTAAATTCGCGAATTATTGCATATAATGCAATTTCTATTTATATTTTATCACAGTAATGAACTTTGTCAATGCAAAAATGCAATCAAGCAAACATTTTTTTAAATTATTATTGAATTTTGCACAATTACATAAAAAAATAACCCCGGCCAAAGCCGGGGCGAATTAAGGAGGAACCATGTTTTTCTTTTGTGCTTCAGTTTTTGTCTTTTGCAAGTCCCCTGATTAAACAGGGGCATCATGCCGTTTCAAACTTTTCCATCTGCTTTTTGCCCATTGAGTATATGCCGCCGGCAGATGCGCCAAGGATGAAGCCATCTTTCAGGGCCGGAAGAACTGCGCCGCCGAATACCAAGGCGTTGACCACATTCAATGCGGCGGCAACAAAGAATACAAGCAAAGGTATGAGCAGTTTCCCTCTCCTTGTGCCGAATACGCTGAAGGTTTTTGCGAAGTTAACGATGACCATCGTCAGTCCCACAATTATGAAGCTGTCGAGCATATGTATTCACCCCTTCCTATTTGATGGCGTTGATGGCGTTCATGAACTTGTCCCAGGCTTCCTTGATGGCAGCAGCCTGCCCATTGTCCTTGGGCGGCTCCTTGAACTTCTTCAGGACCTCGTCCAGCTTGGCATTGGTGTTGTCACCAGCTTTACCATCAACCACGAGCCCGGTTTCCTTCTGGAACTTCATTACGAAGTCCACAGCCTTGTCCTTCCATGTATCGCTTACTGATACAGACACAAAACTCTCTCCAATCCTCTGCAAAAATTCTGCCCACGGGAAGTATTTGCCCGGGCAGTCTTTCTTGTCTGCCTGTGCCGACGGATAATCGGCATGACGTTTGATAGCAACAATATTCCAGCGCTTCGTAATGTCCCGGCACAACTCCACCAGGGCCGCCATCTGCGCTGCAGGCACGGTCTTTTCTGTCTGCATCCCATAGTCTGTATAGCAGCCTTCCAAGCAGATTTGGATTGCGCCTTTATTCTCGCTGCCCAAAAGACCGCCGCCCTGCCACGTTTCCTGCCTGCCACGATAGATGCTACCATCCTTGCGGATGAAATAGTGGTAGGCTATCCCCGCCCAGCCTTTTTCAAGATGCCAGCGGTGGATGTCTTGGGCTGTGCAATTTGGAGATAGCGCATGGTGAATCACGATGGTGTCGGGTTTGTTTTGGCTGAAGTTGGTCCTGGCCCAGTTGTACTTTTCTTCATTGATCTTCAATTAGCCACCCCCAGTATCTTCCCAACATATTCGGGTCCTAATATCACAGCCAACAGTACAACGGCAATAATAAACACCGACACGGTCAGGATTTTGTCAAATATGCTTTTTTTGCTTATCGAATCAACTAATGTTGTGAGCTTTATAATTGCCTCTTGTATTGAATCAATCTGCTCCGAATGAGCGTTTAACCTTCGCTCTGTACGGTCAAATTCCTTTTCAATGCCGCTATGTGTTACCTTGCATGTTTTTTCGCTTACATACTGCTCCATGTTTAGCACCCGTCTTTCTGTGGTAAATTTAAACTACTCACGGTTTGCCGTGGGTAAACTAAAGGGGCTTGGTATGTCAGTACCTTGCCCCTCTTGCTTTAGTTTTTAGCGTATTATGCCACGCCTTCGGAGTATCTCTCGCTTTGCTATCTCATGCGCTGTGCTCTTGGCGCTTTCAAGGGCTTTAACAATACCCGCTGCCGTTTGCTCAGTGTAACCATTGGCAAGGATGCGTTCGTACATTTTCAGCAATGCCTCACCTTCTATACGCATGTACAGTGTCTTTTCTTCGGGTGTTAACTCGTACGTTACTGAATTGAAATCAAAACTCTTTGGAGCCTTCTCTCTTGGGTAATGGGTGTTGCTACCAGTGATATCCTCTAGGCGTTTTAAATCTTCCGTAACGGTACTTGGTGTGTAGATGCTTGTCTGCCCAGGATTCAATAAACTGTTCCATACGCTTGTCGGATACTCAATTTCACCGCCAAATGGGGCTATTTTCGGTTCCAGCCCCTCACGCCATAGCGGTATGCTTGTTTGTATTCGCTTGCCCATGGTTTCAATCGGTGTATTTCCTTTAGTGTCTCTTGCTACGGGATCAAGCATTTGCGCTGTTTGACGTATTGGGCTGGGGATGAACCCTGACACACCCTGAACAAACGGAGTAATCAAGGCATCAAATACATTATCCTGATATGTCATCTGCCGGATCACAGAAAGCGTTGGTAGGTCAAGGATTTCCTCCATGGCCGCATTTGCCGAATTAAACACAATCTCCGGAATAGTTCCGTCCTTGTGCGTTTCGTCATAGATTGTCGCCCCTACTGCCAATGTCACGCCCACGGGTTCTAGCCAGTTATATGAAACAAGATGGTCGCCGTATTGTGGGGTTGGGTCTTGTCCATTGACAAGCCGTCCAAATGCGCTCATGTTCACTTTATAGTTGCCCAAGCCTTCTGCCCTATCTAATGCTGTGGCGTTCTTACCCCTGTCTCTGTCCTCGGAAATAAGCAAACCAAGATGTTTCAGCAATGCACCTAACCCGATAAAGCACGTTGTGCCAACAACAGAACGTCCTATGGTCATGGCTATTTCAGACTGTTTTACCTTGCCTGACATTTTAGCGTTATTGGCGATGGAAAGTATTTTAAACATTCCCATTGGGGTATATTCAACGCTTCTTGCGATTATGTTTCCGGGCACGGTTGTGTATTTAATAAGTAAATCCCCCGCCCCAAACTCATGCGTCATCATTCCGCTTCTGCCACGAATTTCCTGACCTCCACCAATCTTGTTGGCAAGGTCTTTCAAGCCTTGAAGGATTCTAGCGGGCAAACTGTCATCTTGGAATGTTGCGTATCTCGCTCTTAACTGTGCATATTCAATCATTTCTTGTGTCGGCTGGGTAAGGCCTTCAACCTTCATTAGCTGCTGCAATACGTCATAAAAGACTTCACCCTTGAAAAATTCATCAGGTACAACCAGTTCATAACCAAGTAATTTCTCGGCCATTCTGCCTGCACCCTTTTTAAATGTCTTACCTCGTGGTACATTGTATTTCCCGTCTCTTACTCCGGTACGGTTTATGCCAAGCGCAATATCAATGGCTGCTTCTTTAGCCTGTTCTATACCTGCCTTAATAGATTCCTTGCCTGTCTGTGGGAGCGTAAGGGATCTCTTCCCCGTAAACTTTGATATGGCAAAGTCAATGGGTGTCGCTACAATATTTGAAAGTTTTTCTGCTATACTAAAAGAAATGGTACTGTATATGTTCCTCCCCGCAGTCTTAGCGTTTATCAGGTGAGAGAACGCCTGTATCGCGGACAGCTTTTTCCATACACTTGACGGGACTTGGTCGGCAATATCCGAAAGAACTTGCGCTATTGCAATGTCCTTTAATTGTTCTGTGGTCTTCTTAGATATCATTTTTTCTGTCCATTTTGGCATTTTCCCTGCCTGTTCTTTGATTAACGCCTGTAACTGTGTCGGGTCTGTCGTTTGATTAATGCGTTCCATAGCGTCTGTCAACCTATCAGCAAATTCAGGTGTCAACTTGGCGTTTTTCGCACCGGCTTCCTGTGCTTGGCTGATAACCCTATGGGCATATTTCAACATACCTTCGGGGGTCATCCTACGCCACATTGCAAACACTTGTATAGCCTGACCGCTTGCCTTGCCTTTTCTGGCTGTCGCTTCCATCACTTCAAAAGCATCGTCCCATTTTCTCTCATTCTGTAACCGTCTAATAATGTCCTGTGCCATAGCTGACTCAGTTGCATTTGAGAATGACTCACCCTCCATAACAACACGCTTTGCCGCCTCAAAGTTTTGATCAACTATCTGCTGCGCCAGCTTCAAGGTGTCAGGGTTATTGATAGGCTGGTAACTCAATGGGTTGTCCTTTATCATCTGCTTTAACTCAGGTGCGGTTGTATCGCTACTTTCCATAGTCTGAGGGAATGAAAGCAACTTTTCACCTTGTGGAATATTTGGTTCTGGTTTCCCCCTAATCGGCGTAAACTCTTGCTGTGTAGGCTCGCCGCCGATGGGTGTAAAACCTTGTTGCACGGACAATCCTTCGACAACTTGTGTAGGCTTGCCGCCTATTGGGGTAAAATCTGCGGTTGGAGCGGCCTGTTGCTGAACAGGCGCTTGTTTCGGTTTTGGCAAGCGTACGCCATTTGTTATTACGTTTGTTGCTCCACCAAATAGACCGCCTGCAAGACCGCCAACTAATGCGTTTTGCCCCATCTCAACAGGGTTTAATATTGCACTTTCCTTAACTGATGCTATCGGGGTTTCAGGCGCATAAGTCAGTTTCTTTGATAACCCCTCAAACGGATATTGCGCCACTTCTTCCAGTCCTTCTTCAAGTGCTGCTCTACCCACTGTCCTCAAAAAGCCTTGTTTTACGGGTTGGCCGATAATCCGTTCAACACCGCCCGTTGCTTCGATCGCCGCCTGCGGTATAGCCTGCAACAATGCAGCGGTTCTGGCCTGTTCGTGACTTGCGCCTGCGTCACGGGCTTGTCCGTATGCACTTCCATATGTAGAGCCAAGCGAAAAACCAAAAGCACCCAAAGGGCCGCCAATCAGGGTGGAATACACGCTTCCCGCCATCTGCGGAATTGTCTGGATAAGCTGGCCGGGTATTGTCTGATCACCACGGGGTATTAGTTTTTCTGCACTTTCACGGATGAGTATGTCTGCGCCCGTTGCCGTGTTTTCATCCCGTGACCTGTCGTAGCCACCCAATGTTGTGTTCCATGATTCGGCCAGTTGCGCCGACCCTGCACTCAAGTTTCTTGCGATAAAGCTGTCGGATTCATCAATAGCCTTTGCTCCACGTTCCAAAGAGCCAAACGGGTCGGTTATGATGTTCTTGATTGTTTCTCCCGCCTTCTGCCAAAACGTCTTGGGCTGTTCGACTTCCGTAATAACACTGGGGTTCATGTTCTTTTCTGTCCCCATTTTGCTCCGGCGTCGCTGAATTGCCCTGTCACGCTCTACAGGAGGGAGAGAATCGGCGGGATCAGTCCATGAAGGTTTCATGAACTCTGCAAACAGTCCACCAGATGGCGTATTCTTTTGTGGGTCAAACTCTGCAAACAGTCCGCCAGATGACTTATTCTTTTGTGAGTCAAACTGTTCAAACAGTCCTGCCATTAGTATCCCCTCGCTAACCTCAATAGCTCATTGTATCCGTCAATGCCATACTTTTGAATAAAAGCAGCCGCTCCTTCCTCGCTCATAAGTATTGCATACGTGGTTTCAGGGTCGGCAAGAACCTTCGCATAATCTGCCGCAAAGTCTGGGTTAGTCTTGTAATCTCCAGGCTTTAACGCTTCTCCCCCGGATTCTGAACCTAACAATTCAGTCTGCTTTTGCTTGTAGGCGATTTCAGCATCCAGCAAGTCCTTTTGTTTCTGGAGGTAAGATATTTGCCCCTGCCTGTATGCGTTTTCAATAGCTTGTTTGGCTTCGTTAAGGTTCGCTTGCCTGAGATCAAGCCCGTACTTAGCCTCAAACTGTCGCACCATTTCGTCAAAGCTCTTAGCACGGTAAGCCTCGTCCGCTTGCCATTTCACTTTTTCAAAGGTCGGTTGTCCCTTGTATGAGCCTGTCAAGCCAGCTTCTCGCAGCGCGAATGCTCTATCTGCATTCATTTTTTCAAAGGTCGGTTGTCCCTTGTATGAGCCTGTCAAGGCAGCTTCTTGCAGCCCGAATGCTCTATCTGCATTCATTTGGTTTATAAGTGACTGCAAACCCTGTGCTTCAATGTCTGATGCTGCCAATACCTTGTCAGATTCATAGGCATTTTTCAATCTTGCCCTGTCTCTGGCAAGCGAGTCATACATGGCTTGTTCTTGTCTGCTTAACCTGCCCAGCTCGCCTTGCAATGCAGCATTGCGATACAGTTCGTTCATGCCACCTGCTGAACCTTGGATACCTCGCCCTGCCATGTACTGGGCAAAGTTCAAAGCGTTTACGTCAGACTGCCCCTGTATCCGGTTTCGCTCGTCATAGTACCGTGGTCTAACCCCAGCTTCTTCTTCGGCAATAGCTTCAAGCTGGGCTTCATACATCTTGTCTAAAGACGCAAGCATTGAAGCTATCCTGGCCTTCTTTGCGTCCTCAATCATTTGTCGTATGATCTCAGCTTCGGAAGGACCGGTGTCAACAGAGGTAGGCGGATCATCCTCTCTAGGTAAATTAGTTTCGGCGACAACATGACTAGTATCTGGGGTTGGTATATTTTCCCAATAATCTGGTATTTCCCCTGTCCCCACCGATGCGGGAGGCTGTGAAGTAACTTCCGGCGTAGAAGGTGCGGGAGGCTGTGAAGTAACTTCCGGCGTAGAAGGTGCGGGAGGCTGTGAAGTAACTTTTGCGGGAGGCTGTGAAGTAACTTCCGGCGTAGAAGGTGCGGGAGCAGAAGAAACCTGTGATGCCGTGGGTTTTGTGGATGACTGTTGTGAAGCCACATAATCCTGGTACTTATTTGCCGCTTCCTGTGCCGCTTGAACAGCAGTAGGCACATAGCCCGCCTCATATATCGGCGTGCTGGATGAAGATGTTGACTGCGCAGGCGTTGTGCTTTTCTTTATATCTATCTGCTCTTTTCGTGCCTGTTCCACTTCCTGCGCCGCCGTGGGAGCGGTCTTTTCTTGTTGCCGTTTTGCCGCTTCCTGTGCCGCTTGAACAGCAGTAGGCACATAGCCCGCCTCATATATCGGCGTGGTCTTTGGCAAACCAGCGTACGCCCCCGTCTTTATTCCGGCCTGTGCGGCGGTGGAGCTATTCTTTTTTTGTTCTTCTTCCCATAATTTCTGTTGCTTCTTTGCTGCTTCCTGTGCCGCTCGCACGGACGATGGAATATAAGCCATGAAATCATCTCCTTTTGTGCATAACAAAAAGACACCCGCTTTTGCGAGTGCCTTCAATTAATGAGGGCTACATATTTTATTTGATAACCTTTTGTAGAATCGGTTTAATGTCGTTGATTGGGATTGCGTTGTTCAACCCTTCAGTCCCCATACACGCCATCCCAATAATCTCACCATGTTCGGTGAACTACCCCCACCTATAGAGGTGGTGGCTTCGTGGTCAAGGTAACTTCTGTTACCAGATTACCCACGCTCAAGGGGCTGTTCCTTCCCCGAATTGTAGTACGCAATTCATCTCCCTCCTATAGAGGATGGGAGAATTCTTGCTATGTTTTAGTTAAATACTGCGCCGCCCGATGAGCCTCGTGTCATGAATGTGTCTGACACCCCAATCCAATATTGCCCATCATCGTAGTCAACGCCTGAAAATAAGCATTCATCACCCCTAAATGTATTTTACCACGAATGGTAAATTTTAATCAAGGGGCGTATATGTATCCTAATGTGACTTAACCATTAAGGATTTCTTCTACTTCCGACCGATATTTTTCAGGCACATCATCAATGGTTATTTTACCCAATCTTATTTGCATTGCTAAAAATTTAGCCACCGAGTATCACCTCCAACACAGCGGCCTCAAGAGCTTCCAGCCGCTCCGTCATCGATGGCCCAGGGGCTGGTACGGGTGGTTTTTCTGATTCTGGTATTTCAACCACTTTCCCATCAATATACCTATAATTAAACCGCCCATAATCGTCCGTCAACGGCTTATCCAAGTAGTGGTTCTGTGCATGATGATACTTATCACCTACACCCTCGTCTATCTCGATGTAGCCTGTCGTGTCGGGCAAGAATGCGGAGGAATTAACTGCTGTGATATTGTTGTTTTCATCTACTTTGACATAGACTTTGTAATTATTATCCATTATTCAACCTCCTTATAAGTCTGCTGAGAGTGCAATACTTTTGTTGGGGAGCGCGTAAGCACCAGCGATTTCACGTGCTGTTGCGCCTTCAACTGTAAAGCGTAAAACTATAAGATTGTCATATTTAACAATATTGAATGCAGTTGGTGTAATATCAGTTGCTTTTTGCCTAACCCTAAAATCCTCGGCAGTAGCACCCACAAGCGTTGGAGTAGTACGCATTGTAACTGGTGTAGGTACTGTAATATACGCAGTTGTGCCCGCACTGCTTATGTAGCCCATGCCAACAGGGTCACGGGAAATCGTCTGATAATACCTCTGACACAATGCCAATTGTTCTCCATAATCAGCAGGTGGGTCATTGGCAAGGGTGGAAAGATAACCCATTTCAAGCTTTACGCATTCGAAATTAGCAGAATATCCGGAATACGCAGCTACACGTACAAAAAGTGTCGATGCGCTAGCGCTTATAGTCTTTGTTATGCTTACATATCCATTGCTAGCTATGTTTAAACGAGACTCACTTACACCGTCATAAATCAAAATATACGCCTGTCCGGACCCACTTAAGCCGTTAACCTTGGCTGAGAAGGTAACTGTTTTACCTTTATATAAGTAGTTATCATAAATCACCTGGTATATATATGTTTCTCCAGAAATACTTTGAATTGTTATATATCCAGAGTTAACGGTAACGGTACCTGAGCCAAGCGATGTTGCTCTCCATCGATCTATCGTATAGGTCGGAGAAGTCTCGACGGCATAACTCGTCAACCCTCTCTGATTCACGGGATTCCTGAAATCCCAGTTATGCAGGAGGTTCTTGTGCGACGCGCCATGCGCCGTACTATCTGCCTTATGCGACGTAATTTCCGTTTGAACTGCGTCAAAATCCGTCTTGTGTGTATCGTTAAACCACTCAACAAACTCATGGAAGTCCTTACTAAATGCCATCTTAAATTCTGACGTTTCCATTGCTCTTTCTTGCGGTGTAGTGCCGATATTTGCTATTGTGAGTGTTTCTCCGGTATATGGTGTCATTGCCATGTAATCACCCCTCTCTGTTCTTTACAATTCCACCTGTGCGTGTTGGCAGTGTGATTGACAGCACTGTTGCGCCATCTGTACCGCCACAAACCAAGCGGATTTTCAGGTAGTCAATTTTTTTCGCTTTTAGCTTCACTTTTTTCGGCTGTGGGCTATAGTTGGTCTGAAATGAGAAGTTGGAAAAATCCCAGTTTTCAAAGCTACTCAACCCGTATGAAACCGTCTTGATATACCTCCATGCTGCGTTTCTGTCAGTTGACAAATAAATATCAACATGGGTACTGATGAACGGCTTGAGCGATATGAACATCATCTGTATAAATTTCCGTATGTAATCAGTACCGAATGCGTGATAACCCATATCCCATGTAGCAACAATTTCCTCACCGTCAAACGTGGCGGCGTTTTCGTCAAACTTCATGATTTGCCCGTCTGTCGTCCCGAAACAAAGTTGTTTGCCAACGGTTATGAAGCAGGTCGGTTCATGGGCAAGTTCTAAAACATACCATACATCCACACGGTAATTGTAAACCCAAATTCGTTTTCCAATACACAATAAATACAATCCTTTATCTTCCCAATCCCATGTAATGGCTTTTGACAAGTCCAGAGTGTCCAGATCTCGCTGTATACGTTGTGATATCCATTGGGCGTTCTTTTCGTTCATTACATAAGTGCTAACCCACTGATACACGCCTTTCCACAAGGTAAACGGGTTATTGGTTATAAGCTGAACCTGCCCCGGAGCTACATTACCAACCTTTGCATTGATTGGGAAGGTCGGAAATATTGTGGTTATAAGCCCACTATTAGGATCAGTGAATGTTTCGCTTGTGGAATACCATGCACTCGCCCCGGACGAATCGCCGGACGTGAATACAAGTTGTTTATCGTAATGCGTGATAATGTCAGTGATCTCATACTCACCAACGTTTGAATCGGTATACATAGGCCAATATGTAGGATCGCTTACTCCGGCTTTGGTCACGCCGGACGGGAACCGGGTATTTCTACAGCCCGGATTTCCAAATATCCAGTGTCGGGCATAATACATCCCGCCATAGCGCCGACAATTTGTGATGCGCTTACGTAGTTCCTCATCCTCTTTCTTCCATTCGATGACAAGGCTGTTTACGCCCGCTGTAGGTGCTTCGGGAAAAATCACTTTGCCGTTTGTCAAGTCTATGGTATAATCTGTTCCTTCTTCCTGTTCTTCTCCGCCAAGCGTGACGGACTCAATAGAATCAATATCGTATTCGGGGAGTTGGAAAGTAAACGCCTCGCCATCGGGTGAAAAGTTTATTTTCTTTTTGCCTGTGATATAGTTCATGCTCTCCAGCATTGTCCCACCGCCGAATGGAGGTGCGGCAGTAAGCACGGTCGGAACATAACCATCCACCTGTTGGAAGGTTGTCGTATCCCATGAATAGAACTCTGTGCCGTCCATAATGTAGACAGTGTTATTGGTCACAAAAAAAGTGGTTGGATATGCGTCCACCACTGTCCCAATATCTATTTCTACTTTGTTGTCAAAATCATACTTATAAACCTTACCGCCTCTGGCGTATACAAGATAATTCACGCCATTTAAGGGGCCGTACCACATTCCGTTTATCTTTTGTCCTGCCACCTTGTCGTTCATATGTATATAACCGAATATCTTTTGTAATTTCCTGTCATCTGTGACCATCCAGTTGGTCATGTCGGACGCTTCACCAAGTTCAAGTAATGTCTCGGTCGATGATTTATTTATACCTAAAAAGGAATCTACCACCTTGTAATCCGGTTTCATTTAATCTCACCGCCCATTGAAGTAAACATCAATAATCTCTGTTGGTGTCAGAGGTTCATTGGTATGTAAATCAACGTACATCTGCGCAAATTCTTCCTTTGCCTCCCTAGCCATTTCCTCGTTCATGTCCGCCATGGCAAAGTGTTTGACAAGATACGGAACCGCTGACATGGCGGTATTTTCGTCAAATTCCAAAGTCTGATCAAGGGACGTAATTTTTTTTGGTAATGCCGTATAAACAACTCTGACCAAGCCCTCATAACCAAAACGCACATAAAGGTCTTTATCTTCCCATTTGATGCTTGGGGATCCTTCCTGATACTCAAATGTAGGGTACTCTGCTATAACCTGTGACCGGCTCACAAAATCGTCCGGCATTTTTACCTTATAGTACGGTCTGAAATCAGGAACCTTCAATGCTGAACTGTACTTATAAGGCGACAAAGCCCTGTTGTTGTGCCGGAAATAACTTGTCCCTTCAATGGTCATTGTTATAGTGCTTGTCTGACTTTGAGGGCTTAAAATGCCTCGTAGGGGCAAAAATGAGGTTGTTCCGTTAGGGACGGTAATATTTATCGTGTCGGTAAAATCGGTTTCCTCACCGCCATTAAAAGAGTATTTACCGCTTAAACTGCCACCGTTCTCTTTAAAGGTGATAGTGCAATCCCCGTCTACCTCCAAATAGAAACAATTTGCGCCCTTGGCGGTGTATTCTTGCTTCTCGGCGTTGTTTTCAATGATTTGTCCTAGCTGGTTCATGTCCCCAAGCAAGTTCTTTTTGCGGAAACACGATATTTCAAAGGTTTTTTTCATACCAGCTATCCGAGTCATGCGCCTTGACCATATGTCTAATAACATCGGTGCCTTGGCTTTGTATTCTGCGATATCGTCAGGATTAAGCGTACCGTTCGGGGAGATTTCATCCATGACTGCCATGGCGCGCTCAAATATTTCTTCACCGGTATACATTGGATCACCTACTTTTTAGGGTGTTCTGTTCGATAATGAGCCAACAGTTCGCCCATGTTAGGGGTTGTAAACTTACACTTTTTGCATTTGTAAACCTTTTCTTCGGTCGGCTTTTTCACGGGTTCAACAACCTTAACGGCTCTCGCCTTTTGGGTCAGGTATTTGATTGTCTTTGGGTTATCGGTTTCGTAAAAGCCGTTCTCGTCAAAAGTGCATATCTTCACCATCTTGTCATAGTCGATAATTGACGTGTTCGGCCTGTATTTGAATTTCATGTTATGTTATCCCTCCAATAGGAAAGGGGGGCATATAGCCCCCACTGATTTACGGCAGTTTAATAACGCCGATTTTCACGTTCGTAAGGGCTGCGCCAGTCCCGGTCACAGCACAAGCGCAATCAATCTCGCCATCGTCATTCTTGTAGCGCACTGTTTCAAGAGGACCAATGACCGCTGCGCTTGAATTTGCCACATCTACCGACATGGTACCGTACACATTGGCCAAATAGTCTCCGGCAAGAATCTCAAGCGTCGCCGTACATCCTGCTGTGGTGTTGTTGTTCTCAACAATGATCACAACCTTCTCACCGGGCTTGTCTCCCAAGCTTATAGAAAAGGTTGCGGCGGCGGTGTTTTTAGTCAATTTCACAGCGTCATTTCTCTTACAATATGATGCAGTAATAGCCATTCATCTCACCCCCTATTAGTCATTCCCGCTGGATTCATCGGTCGGTTTTATGGCAAAGCAGACCAGTTCCTTAGGTACAACGACTTTAGCACCACAAAGCATTAAGCCCCTGTGGATATCGCCGAACCGTTTAGGATGCCTGATTGATTCGCTCTGGTTGATCTGTTCTGCGTATGCAATGGCCCTTTTAGTTCTTACGAGACAGTAAGAAACGCCTGCGTTTGTATACACGTTGTTTGAAACGTATATATTCAGTCCCCACAGCTTCTTAACAAGCCCGGTTTCAAGGGTCTTACTGTTGTCGGTGTCAGTTACAATCTTCGCAATGACAAACTTCTCGTAAACGTCCGGAGAGATTTCAAAGTATTTCGTTTCGCCCTCCGGAACATTCGCAAGTCTCATGGCCTTGTCGGCAGCAGCAAGCAAAGCCAAACAATCTGTACTTGTAAAGGCTGCGTTGTATGTAGTGACTATTTTGCCTGCGTCTGCATACTTTCTAAACACAAACTGGTCTGCATAGTCAGATAGCTTATAGGCGGCGCTCCTTTGATGTGCACTCTCAAACTCGCTGTTCTGTGCCATCTGTTTCTTGTCAACATCATCAAGGTAATACTGGAATGCCTGTGATTCTGTGATGTCGAGATATTGAGCAGCGCCGTCAATGATCTGAGGATCACCCATATCGGTGTTTCGGGTATACTCAAACAACTCAACTTCGCCAGGTGTCAGGATCTTCACCCTGTCGCCCTGCGACTTGATGTCGCCTTCGTAGTCCCTATTACAGTGTTTTACTGCAATAGCGGCTTTTTCTCTTTCCTTTAACAGCTTCGCATGAGCTATCTCAGGGATAAATTCATATGCCATAACATTTCACTTCCTTTCAAATAAAAAAAGCACTATTTCCAGTGCTTCCGTGATTCTTCAATTAGGTCTAGGTTCTTCTGAACCCAATTCATGTTGCCTTTGTTTGCGTCAAACTGCTCTCTTGAGATGAAGCCGCCTGTCGCACCCGGTGTCTTAACCGATCCTGTCGAACTCTCCGCATTCTTGGTATTGGCTTGCTGTGTTTGTCGTTGGGCCTGTAGCTTTTCCTTTTCAGCTTTCAGGAGCTTATTTTCGTATCGGGTGTAAGCGTCAAGCATGGATATCCCGCCCGGGTTCTTTTCAGGGTGATACACCTTTAACCAAACTTCACGGGGTATCTCTTCCAGCTTCTTTGGGTCATTGAACTCTGGATATGCCTCGAAAAATTCTGTGAACATTTTCAGCCTGCGTTCCTGCTCCTGACGCTGTTTCTCGGTGATGTCCTTCCATTTTTCAAGCTCATCCACTTTTAAGAGCCTTCGCGCGTATTCTTCCGGAATATTCTGCTGAACAAGTCTATTGATTCTCTGTTGTTCCTCGTATTTACGGTCATTCTCAATCAACTGCTCAACAGTCATCCCCAGCCTTTGTGCTTTTTGCTCCAGATAGGACAAATGCGGGTGGCTTTTCAGCTCGGCTTCGTGCTTCTGTCGTTCCCTTGCCAATCTCTCCTGAATAATCCGGTCAACATCGGCTTGACGGAACAACCTTTCCTGTTTTTCCTGTGGTGTTTCCTGTGGTGTTTCCTCTGCTGTTGCCTGTTCGCCTGCGGTGGCGTCAACCGTTTCAACCGCCGTTTCGGGTGAATCCTGCTGTACTTCTTCTCCGCTCATAGCGTTCATAATTTCTTCTGACATGAAATTACCTCCCTCAGTTTTAAGCCGTGGTGGGCTATGAAATTGCCTTGTTTTCCATCAAAACAAGTAAAAAGGGCATAGAAAAAGCACCCTTTCGAGTGCTTATGTCTGTTTATGAAAAAGCGGCTTCATAGCCGCCATTTTCAATGTATTTTTGGTACTCGCTATCTCGGATTGCCGGACAGGCGCACCTATTAGAATTTTCACTCCTCCACCGCCTCGTATGTTTTGGCGAATATGTCAGGCTTACAGGGGTAAAATTCGCCGTTTACGTCTTTAATGATGTAGTCACCAA
>Ga0209409_1002095_pt1 | contig 15482 bp, 12 predicted proteins | sample AD_JPNMR1_MetaG_FD_184424 | JGI IMG/M metagenome (GOLD analysis project Ga0209409, IMG submission 184424) | Active sludge microbial communities of municipal wastewater-treating anaerobic digesters from Japan - AD_JPNMR1_MetaG (SPAdes) (version 2) | ecosystem: Engineered > Bioreactor > Anaerobic...
TACTACTAATGATAATTTAAAAGCCCTTAAATTCTGGCAAAAGAGAGGATTTGTCTTTAAAAAAGTTTACCCTAATGCTATAGAACTGTCTCGAAAAATTAAGCCAGGAATTCCTCTGATTGGTAATGAAGGAATTCCTTTAAGGGATGAAATAGAGCTTGAAATGAAAATTAAAAATTAGTTATATGCGGAGCAAAAGATTACAAAGGAATTTTTATACAAGACCAACGTTGGAAGTAGCAAAAGATCTTTTGGGAAAATATATTGTAAGAAAATATAAAGGTAGAGAATTATCAGGGAAAATTATTGAAACAGAGGCTTATATTGGCCCTCAAGACAAAGCTTCCCATGCCTATCAAGGCAAAATATTACTCAAAGGAACAAAGCAGAGTATTTAATTGGCGGTCATATTTATATTTATTTAGTTTACGGAATGTACTGGCAGTTAAATATCACAACCTTTAAAGAAGGAAAACCAGAATGCGTTTTAATAAGAGCTTTAGATTCTAATTTAGGAAACTTAGCTAATGGTCCTGGTAAACTTTGCAGATATTTAAAATTAGATAAATCTTTTTACGGTGAAGATTTAACAAAAAGCAAAAGAATTTGGTTGGAAGATAGGGGAGAGAAGATAAAACAAAATCAAATTATTACAACACCACGAATTGGCATTGATTATGCCGGGCCTTATTGGAGCCATCGAAAGTGGCGCTTTCTTATTAAAAATATTTAATTGTTTTTTAAAAAATTTGCTTTTTTAAATTATTTTTGTTAATATTTTAAATTATATGATAACTTTTGAGGAATTTCAAAAATTAGACTTAAGGATTGCAAAAGTTATTAATGCAGAAAAAATTAATGGATCAGAAAAGCTTTTAAAATTGGAAATTGATTTAGGAGATGAAAAAAGACAAATTGTAGCAGGCATCGCAAAATTTTATGAGCCCGAAAATCTTTTAGGAAAAGAAATCGTTGTTATAGCTAATTTAGAACCGAGAGAAATTATGGGAGTAGAAAGTCAAGGAATGCTTTTAGCAGCTGAAATTGATGGCGAACCAGTACTTTTAAAACCAGAAAAGGAAATCCCACCAGGTGCTAAAATTCATTAAATTAAATCAAGCGGTGGGAGATCTTGACATTTTTTTAAAAATAAATATAAAATAGAGTGTATACAGTAGAAGTATATTACTTTAGATTTACCTCTGTTTTACTTTTCTTACTAAATTTCTATAAAAAGCTTTAAGCCCAGTTAAATTTTTTTTGGGTTTATTTTTTCTTATCGCAGATTAATATTGATAATTTCTATGCGAATTTTTACGCAGATAAATACCTGTGTTATCTGCCTTTAAATCCGCGCTATCTGCGATATAAGAATATGCAGAAAAAAAACTTCGGCCACTATTCTTTTCGTTTTCCTTGTCCAGACCTAGTTCAATTTCAAATCGATTCTTACGAAGATTTTTTAGAAAATAGATTAAAAAATCTTTTTGATGAATTTTCCCCAATAAAAGATTATGGAGGAGGGAAGGAGTTTGAACTTTATTTTGATGGGGTTAATCTTCAAGCTCCTAAGATTACTCCAAAGGAAGCAAAAGAGAAAAATGTTTCTTATGAAAGTCCACTTTTAGTAGAGGCCCGTCTAAAAAATAAAAGTTTGGGCGAGGAGAAAAAAGGAGAAGTGTATCTTTGCAATTTTCCATTAATTACGGAAAATGGAACTTTTATTTTAAATGGCGTCGAGAGAGTACTCGTTTCTCAACTTATTCGCTCTCCCGGCGTTTTTTTTACGGCAACTTCTTTTTATGGAAAAAATTTATTTGGAGCAAAAGTAATTCCTAATCGTGGCGCTTGGCTTGAATTTGAAACTGATCAAAATGGTGTTATTTGGGTTAAGATCGATCGTAAAAGAAGAGTACCGGCTACAACCTTGCTTCGTGCTTTTGGTCTTGAATCAACTGAAGAAATAAAGAAAATTTTTGAAGAGAATATTAAAGGGAGTGAGATAAACTATATTGAAGAGACATTAAAAAGAGATCTTGCTAAAAATCAAACAGAGGCAATAATGGAAATTTATAGTCATTTAAGACCGGGAGATTTGGTGACGATAGAAAATGCTAAAAGCTTTTTTGATGGAATGTTTTTCAATCATCAACGGTATGATTTATCAGAAGTAGGCAGATGGCGCATTCAACAAAGGATGAGATTAGAAGATTTAAAAACTATTACTAAAAATGATTGTCTTTTAAATATCAATGATCTTGTTTTGTTTATAAAAGAAATTATTGAACTTAATAAAAATCCAAAAGCCAGGCCAGATAATATTGATCATTTAGGAAATCGAAGAATAAGGACCTTAGCTGAGCTTCTTGAATCAAGATTAAGAGTGGGAATGCTTCGTATGGAAAGAATTATAAAAGATCGAATGTCTACTGTTGAAATTTCTGAGGCAGAACCAAAAAACATTATCAACCCTCATCCTTTCGCTGCTCAGGTGAAAGAGTTTTTTACTCTTTCCCAACTTTCTCAGTTTATGGACAATGAAAACCCATTAGCTGAGCTTGAGCATAAAAGACGGCTTTCAGCAATGGGGCCGGGAGGATTAACAAGAGAACGGGCAGGCTTTGAAGTAAGAGATGTTCAGCCAAGTCACTACGGAAGGATTTGTCCAATCCAAACGCCAGAAGGACAAAATGTTGGTTTGATAACGCATCTTGCTCTCTTTTCAAGAATTAACCGTTTAGGTTTTTTAGAGACTCCTTATTTTAAAGTTGAAAACGGAAAAGTTACTAACAAGGTTGAATATTTAAATGCCTATGTTGAAGAAAAATATAATATTGCACCAGCCACTACTCCTCGTGATTCTTCTGGGAAAATTTTACCGAAAAAGATAGAAGCAAGAATTGGTGGAGAACCAGGAACAATTGAGGCAAAAAAAATAGATTATATCGATGTTTCTCCTCAGCAAATTTTATCAGGCGCAGCTTCTTTAATTCCTTTTCTTGAACATGATGATGCAAACCGTGCTTTAATGGGTTGCAATATGCAAAAGCAATCTGTGCCTTGTTTAAGACCAGAACCGCCATTAGTAAGCACAGGAATGGAAGATGTAGTAGCTCAAAACTCAAGCCAAGTAATTTTTGCTGATGAAGATGGCGAAGTTAAAGAAGTTGATGGATCTCATATCTTAATTGAGAATAAGAAAGATGAACTTAAAGAATACCCTATTTTAAATTTTGTAAGATCAAACCAATACACTAGTATTTCTCAAAGACCAATTGTTAAAAAAGGACAAAGGGTTAAAAAAGGAGATATTTTAGCCGAAGGAGTAGCTATTGCTGATGGCCATCTCGCTTTAGGGAAAAATCTTTTGTGTGCATTTGTGCCTTGGCGCGGTGCTAATTACGAAGACGCTATTATTTTATCAGAAAAAGTAGCGAAAAAAGATATTTTTACTTCGGTTCATATTGAAGATTTTAGTTGTGATGTAAGAGAAACAAAATTAGGACCAGAAGTAACAACCTCAGATATTCCCAATGTTTCGGAAACAAAATTAAGAAATTTAGACAAAGATGGAATTATAAGAATAGGTGCTGAAGTTCAGGCTGGTGATATTTTAGTTGGTAAGGTTTCTCCAAAAGGAGAAGAAGAACTAACCTCAGAAGAAATGCTTTTAAAGAAGATTTTTGGAGAAGAGGCAAAAGAAGTAAAAGATACATCTTTGGTTTTACCTCATGGTAAGAGAGGAAAAGTAATAAGGGTTAGTATTTTTGATAGAGCTAAGGGAGATAAACTAGAGCCAGGCGTTATTAAAAAAATCCAAGTTGAAGTAGCTTATTTAAGGAAAATTACGGTAGGAGATAAACTTGCCGGAAGGCATGGAAATAAAGGAGTAATTGCAAAAATTCTTCCGGAAGAAGAAATGCCATTTTTGGAAGACGGCACACCGGTAGATATTATTTTAAATCCTCTTTCTGTTGCTTCAAGAATGAATATAGGCCAAATTTTGGAAACCCATTTAGGATTTGCCGCTAAAAAATTAGGTTATCAAGCAATCACTCCTGCTTTTGATGGAGCTTCAGAAGCAGATATTAAAAATGAACTTAAAAATGCAGGTCTTCCAGAAGATGGAAAAATAAAACTTTTTGATGGAAGAACTGGGTTGCCATTCCAAGAAAAAGTAGCGGTTGGTTATATGTATATAATGAAACTTATTCATATGGCAGAAGATAAAATTCATATGCGTTCAATTGGTCCTTATTCTTTAATTACTCAACAGCCGCTTGGTGGAAAAGCCCAATTTGGAGGACAAAGATTTGGAGAAATGGAGGTTTGGGCATTGGAGGGCTATGGAGCTGCTTATACTTTACAAGAAATGTTAACGGTAAAATCAGACGATGTTGCGGGAAGGGCAGCAACTTATGAAGCTATTGTTAAGGGAGAAGAAATTAAAACACCAAATATTCCTTCCAGCTTTAATGTTCTAGTGGCAGAATTAAAATCATTAGGGCTTAATATAGAGTTAATCAAAAAACAAAACGAAAAATAAATTTTTCAATTTTAAATTTATAAAATTCTAATTACAAAATATTCTAAATAATATAGTTTTTAAAACTCGAGTTTGGAATTTAGAGTTTGGTAATTGGAATTTTAAATTTAATTATTATGGCCAAAGTTGAAGATTTCGATACAATAAAAATTAGGCTTGCTTCACCTCAAGAAATTTTATCTTGGTCTCATGGAGAGGTCACAAAGCCAGAAACAATAAATTATCGAACTCAACGTCCGGAAAAAGACGGGCTTTTTTGTGAAAAAATTTTTGGGCCAACTAGGGATTACGAATGTTATTGTGGTAAATATCACGGTGTTCGATATAAAGGAGTAGTTTGTGACAAATGCGGAGTTGAGGTTACAAAATCTTCTGTTCGGAGAGAGAGGTTAGGTCATATAAAATTAGCAAGCCCAGTGGTTAATATTTGGTTTTTAAGAGGAGTGCCTTCAAGAATTGGTCTTTTGCTAAGTAGATCAATGCAACAAATTGAGAAAGTGGTTTATTTTATGTCTTATATTATTGTTGAAGTAGACGAGGAAGCAAAAAAGAAAATTCTTTCAGATATCCAAACAGAATTTGACAGAAAGAAAAAAGGCATAACCAAGGAAGAAAAGCAAACATTAAAAGAAGAAGCTCAAAAAGCAAAAGACGAACTTGCTGCTTTAAAAAAAGGGACTATTCTTTCAGAAAATGATTATCAAAGATTTTCTCTAAAATATGGTGAATGTTTTTGGGCTTTAACTGGCGCAGAAGCAATTAAAAAACTGCTTGAAGAAATTGATCTTCAAAAATTAGAAAAAGAGTTAGAAGTAGAACTTGAAAAAAGTAGTTCAAAAAAGCAAGTAAGGCAAAGATTAAGTTTAGTTCGTTCAATGATCCATTCAGGAGTAAAGCCAGAATGGATGTGTTTTACTTTTTTACCGGTTTTACCACCTGACTTACGGCCAATGGTTCAGCTTGACGGAGGAAGATATGCTTCTTCTGACCTCAACGATCTTTACCGCAGAGTTATTAATCGAAATAACCGATTAAAATATTTAAAAGAAATTGGCGCTCCGGAAGTTATTGTCAGAAACGAAAAAAGAATGCTTCAAGAAGCAGTTGATGCTTTAATTGATAATTCTGCAAGAAAAAGTCAAATGGTTCAAGCCCCTACTGGCGGAAAAAGACAATTAAAATCTTTAGCTGATATATTAAGGGGTAAACAAGGAAGATTTCGTCAAAATCTTTTAGGGAAAAGAGTTGATTATTCTGGAAGGGCAGTAATTGTGGTAGGTCCAGAATTAAAAATTGAAGAAGTTGGTTTTCCCAAAAAAATGGCTTTGGAATTATTTAAACCTTTTGTGATTAATAAAATTATTGAGCGAGGGTTAGCTCATAATGTAAAAGCAGCGGGAATTTTAATTTCCGAAGAAAGAAAAGAAGTATGGGAAATCTTAGAAGAAATAATTCAAGGTAAATATGTACTTTTAAATAGAGCTCCCACTTTGCATCGTTTATCTATTCAAGCATTTAGACCAGTTTTAATTGAGGGACAAGCGATTCAATTACATCCATTGGTTTGTCCAGCTTTTAATGCTGATTTTGATGGTGATCAAATGGCTGTTCATTTGCCACTTTCAAAAAAAGCTCAAGAGGAAGCAAGAAATTTAATGATTTCTTCAAAAGGAATTTTGAAGCCAGCCACTGGTCAACCTATTGCTGTTCCAAGACAAGAGATGGTTTTGGGTTGTTATTTTTTAACAAATATTAGGCCGGAGGCAAAAGGAGAAGGAAAAATTTTTTCAAACGAAGAAGAAGCAAAGCTTGCTTATGCAATGGAAAAAATTAATGTTCAAGCAAAGATTAAAGTGAGAATTAAAAAAGAAGGAGGAAAATTAATTGAGACCTCAGTAGGTAGAGTAATTTTTAACGATGCTTTACCGGAAGATTTTCCTTATCAAAATAATGTCCAAAATTCAAAAAGCATTCAAAAACTACTTGCAGCTCTTATTGAAAAATATGATCAAAAAATTGTTATTTCAATAATTGATAAGTTGAAAAATTTAGGCTTTGAATATGCAACACTTTCAGCAAATACTTGGGGAATTGATGACTTGGTTATACCAAAAGAAAAAACAGAACTAATAAAAGAAGCAGAATTAAAGGAAGAAAACATCAAAGAGCAGTACAAGAAAGGATTTTTATCAGAAACAGAGAGGAAAACAAAAATTATTGAAGTTTGGCAAGAAGTAAAAGACAAAATTTCAAAACTTGTACCGGAAACATTGCCTAAATTTGGATCAGTTTACGCTATTATTGAATCAGGTTCTCGAGGATCATGGTCTCAGCCAAGCCAGATGGCAGGAATGAAAGGTCTTGTAACAAATCCTTCTGGTGAGATTATTGAATTGCCAGTTAAACGAAGTTATAAAGAAGGTTTAACTACCTTGGAATATTTTATTTCGACTCACGGAGCAAGGAAAGGAACTGCTGATACTGCTTTAAGAACATCAAGCGCTGGATACCTTACTCGAAGATTAATTGATGCAAGTCATGAGTTAATCATTAGAGAAAAAGACTGTGGCGATAAAAAAGGAATAATTATTGATAGGAAAGATGCTGAAGAAATTAATCAAGATTTCTCTCAAAAACTTATAGGGAGAATTATCCTTGAAGATATTAAAGACGGAGATAAGATAATTATAAAAAAAGGCGAACTAATCGATAAAAAAACAGCTGATTTTATCGAAAAATCAGGGATTCAAAAGGTAAGAGTTCGTTCTCCTTTAAGTTGCCAAAGCCAAGATGGAATTTGTCAGATGTGTTATGGTTCTGATTTAACAACTCATCAGTTTATTCAGTTAGGGCAGGCGATAGGAGTTATAGCAGCTCAAGCTATTGGCGAACCAGGAACTCAACTTACAATGAGAACATTCCATACTGGTGGGGTAGCTGGTGCTGGCGACATTACTTTGGGACTTCCTCGGGTTGAAGAACTATTTGAAGCAAGACCACCAAAAGGCGAGGCGGCAATTTTTGAAGAAAAAGGAAAAGTAGAAAAAGTTGTAGAAGAAAAAGGAGGGATGGTAGTTATTGTTAAAACTGAAAAAGGTGAAAAGAAAGAATATCATTTGCCGGTAAAAAGCGGTATTTTAGTTAAAAAAGGAGAAGAGGTTTTGCCAGGCCAACCAATTTTTGAAGGTAGAATTAACCTTCAAAGTTTATTTAAAGCGGTAGGAATAAGAGAAACTCAAAAATATATTTTAAAAGAAGTTCAAAGAGTTTATGTTGGGGAGGGGGTAACTATTCATGATAAACACATAGAAACAATTATTTCTCAAATGTTTTCACGATTAAAAATTACTCGTCCTGGAGATTCAAGATTTACTCAAGGAGAAGTCATTCCTAAGTTAGATTTCTTTGAAGAAAATGAAAAGCTTCGGAAAGCTGGCAAAGAAGAAGCAAAAGGAAAACCAATTTTGCTTGGATTAACAAAAGTAGCTCTATCTACTAGTAGTTTTCTTTCTGCAGCTTCATTCCAAGAAACTTCAAGAGTATTAATAAAAGCAGCTTTGGAAGGCCAAGAAGATAAGTTGAGAGGATTAAAAGAGAATGTTATAATAGGGAAGCTAATACCTGCTGGAACAGGCTTTAAGCTATCTCATGAAAAAGAAAAACAATTCCCAGAAAAAGAAAAAGAATAATAAATCCCAGAAATCGTCTTCTTTTCTTAATTTATCCCCTGAAGCTAAAAAAAGTATTTGGGGAGTAATTTTTAGTTTCTTGGGAATATTTTTTGCCTTTTCTCTTTGTGGATTAGCTGGTAAGGTTGGTCAAAGTTTTGCTCAAAGTCTAACCTTACTTTTCGGCGGAGGAGCATGGTTAATAGCTTTGCTCTTTTTTGCTATTGGAATGGTCTTTTTCTTTGCTGAACGTCTTTCACCATATCCCTCTACTATTATTGGAGGTATTTTATTCCTTTCATCTTTTTTTTCTATTCTTGAATTATTTTCGAAGAACCTTGGTGGTTCTTTCGGTAGAATATTGGTTTCATTGGTAAAAGAACCTTTTGGTATTGCTGGTTCCTTTATTTTTTTTATTGCTCTCTTTTTAATTTCAATTTCTCTTTTGTTTAATATTCCTGTTTTAAAGAAATTTAAAATTCGACATCAAGAAGAAGTCGAACAAGAAACAGAAAAAGAACAACCTCAAAAACTCCAAGAAGGTAAGGTGAATTTAAAAGTAAAAGAAATTTTACCGCAAAAAGAATTAAAGGAAAAAATAGAAATTGCTACTCCAAAAATTATTAAAATAGTTTCATCGCCCCTTAAATATAAAACTCTTCCATTAGCGCTTCTTGATAAAGAAGAAAATCATGCTATTGCTGGAAACCTTAGGGCTAATGCTCAAATTATCAAAAGAACTTTTCAAAATTTTGGAATAGAAGTTGAAATGGGCGAAATTAATATTGGCCCAACTGTTACTCAATACACTTTAAAACCTGCCGAAGGAATTAAGCTTTCAAGAATAATGTCTTTGCAAAACGATTTAGCACTAGCATTGGCAGCTCACCCTATAAGGATTGAAGCTCCAATTCCCGGAAAGTCCTTAGTTGGAATTGAAGTACCAAATCAAAAAAGAGCTCAAGTAAGATTAGTTGAAGTTTTATCTTCGCCTGAGTTTCTTAACTTACCACCCCTTAGCTTTCCTTTAGGAAAAGATGTTATGGGAAAACCTGCTTTTGCCGATCTTGGTGCAATGCCTCATCTTTTAGTTGCCGGTGCTACAGGGGCAGGGAAAACTGTATTTTTAAATTCTTTAATTATATCATTGCTTTGGAGAAATGGGCCTCAAGATTTGCGCTTAGCTTTAGTTGACCCAAAAAGAGTAGAATTTAGTAGCTATGCGCCATTGCCCCACCTTTTATGTGAACCAATAGTTCAACATCAAAAAGTGGTGCCTCTTTTAAAATGGTTAATTAAAGAAATGGAAGATAGATTTGGTGTTTTACATGAAGCTCAAAAAAGAGATATAAAAAGTTATAATGAGTTTGTTGAAACTAAAGGAAAAGAAGAAGACTTTGAAAAGCTTCCTTATATTGTCTTGATTATTGATGAATTAGCTGATATAATGGCAGCAAAAGGGAAAGAGTTTGAAGCTGGAATCGTAAGGCTCGCTCAAATGTCTCGAGCAGTAGGAATTCATTTAGTTTTAGCAACTCAACGTCCTTCAGTTGAAGTTTTAACAGGATTAATCAAAGCAAATATTACTTCAAGAATTGCTTTTCAAGTAGCTTCTCAAATTGACTCAAGAACAATTTTGGATATGGCAGGAGCAGAAAGACTTTTGGGAAGAGGAGATATGCTTTATCTTTCGGGCGAAGCGGCAAAACCTAGAAGATATCAAGGAGTTTATGTTTCTTCAAGAGAAATTAAAAGAGTCGTTGATTTTATTGAAAAAAATCAAAAGAGAGAAGAGCAGGATCAAAAATTAAAAGAGAGCTTAGAAGAAACATTAAACGAGGTTCAAGAATCTGAATTTTCGGAATTTGGAAAAGGTGACGATGAGCTTTACGATGAAGCAAAAAAAATAGTAATTCAAGCTCAAAAAGCTTCTGCTTCGCTTTTGCAACGGCGATTAAGAATTGGGTATGCAAGAGCTGCTCGACTACTAGACATGCTTGAAGAAAACGGCGTAATAGGTCCAAGCCAAGGCGCGAAACCAAGAGAAGTATATTTTAAAAGAGATAATGAAGAAAATAATAATTCCGAAGAAGGAAATTTGAATTTCCCAACTTAAAATTTTTTAATTCTCAAATTTCTTCAAGGCTTAGAAATTAATCATAAAAAGAAATTAGAAATTTTTACCTATGAATTGTCTTTTTTGTAATATTGCTAACGGAAAAACTGATACAGAAATTTTATTCGAAAATGAAAATGTATCAGTTTTTAAAGATATTAATCCAAAAGCTCCGATCCATCTTTTAATTGTGCCAAAAAAGCATATTGAGTCGCTTGATGACATAAAAGAAGAAGATTGGGAGATTTTTTTAGATTTATTTAAAACAGCAAGGTTGATGGCTCAAGAATATAATACTCAAGACGGATATAGACTTCACTTCAATCTGGGGAAAAAAGCAGGGCAAGAAATAGATCATTTGCATCTTCATTTATTAGGAGGATATTAGAATTAAAAAAAATTTATGTCGTTGCTCAAAGGAGATGTATTTGGGTTAATAGCTATTTTTTTAATTTTCTCTTTAGTTATTTTCTTAATTTGGCATTTTTCTTTTTTACCAGAATGGTTTCGGATTTCATTCCTTGTGTGGTTTTTAATTTGGTTTTTAAAAGAACTTGGAATTATCTTCGGTGCACCATTCTAATTGTTTTAAATTTATAATAAATTTTTATGCCTTCTAAAATTATTCCTTCTCATCGGCCAGATGCTATTTTAATTTGGAGTCTAGCAGCTTTAATTTTTTTGGGGCTCTTAATGCTTTTTACTTCTTCAATAGTCTTATCTAAAGAAAAAACTCAAATTAATAACGATCCAAGCACCGGTAGTTCAACCTATTATCTTTTACATCAAATATTATATGGTTTTTTTCCGGGAATTGTTTTAGCTTATATTTTTTCAAAATTTTCCTTGGATTTTTTAAAAAAAATTGCTCCCTTTTTTCTTTTACTAGCAATAATATCTCTAATTTTAGTATTTATTCCTAGCTTAACATTTAAAGCAGGAGGGGCAACGCGATGGATAAATATTGGAGGTTTTACTTTTCAACCATCAGAATTTGCTAAGTTATCATTAATCCTTTATCTTGCAGCTTTTTTTGAAAAAAAAATAGAAACAAAGAAAATTACTAGTTTTAAAGAAAGTTTAATACCGTTTTTAATTATTTTAGCACCAATTGCATTTTTACTTTTACTTCAACCAGATATGGGAACTCTTGGAGTAATTTCTTTTATTGCTCTTTTAATGTTTTTTGGAGTTGGAGGGTCAATTTCTCATGTTTTTCTTTTAATTTTCCTTGGAATAGCTTTGCTTTTAAGTGCTATATTTATTTTTGATTATCAAGCTGAAAGAGTTTTTACTTTTTTAAATCCAGAAGAAGATATATTGGGCGATAGTTATCAAATAAATCAATCTCTTATTGCTTTGGGCTCTGGAGGTATTTTTGGAAAGGGATTCACGAACGGGATTCAAAAAGAAGGTTATCTTCCTCAACCAATGAATGATACAATTTTTGCTGTGTGGGGAGAAGAAACCGGCTTTTTGGGCGCTACTATTATAATAATTTTATACTTGATAATTTGCTCAAGAGGGTTTATAATAGCAAAAAAAGCACCAAATATATTTAGTCAAGCTTTAGCGATTGGAATTACTAGTTGGATTTCGATCCAGGCAATGTTTCATATTATGGCAGTTTGCGGTTTGATTCCCTTTACTGGCATGCCTTTGCCGCTTATCAGTTATGGTGGATCTGCCTTAATGTGTACTTTAATAGGAATAGGAATTTTAATAAATATTTCAAGGAGAACAGTGTAATAATAAATAAACCAATGTTCAATGACCAATATTCAATCAATAACTAATGACCAAACGTTCAAAACTATCTGTTTGGAAATTAGAATTTAGGATTTGCTTGAAAATTGAAAATTGGCCATTGGAATTTTATTTTTATGGAAGTTATTCTTTTAAAAGACGTTTCAAACTTAGGGAAAAGGCTTGAAATAAAAAATGTTAAACCGGGTTATGCCCGAAATTTTTTAATTCCCCGAGGGTTAGCGATTCCTGCTACTGAAAAAAATTTAGCTTGGCAAAAAAGAGAACTAGAAAAAATAAAGCAGAAAGAAGAAGAAAAAAATAAAGCGCTCAAAGAAGAATTAGAAAAATTAAAGAATTTAAAATTAGAAATACCGGTAAAAATCGGAGTGAAAAAAGAACTTTTTGAAAAAATTAATGCTTCAAAAATTTCAAAATTTTTAAAAAAACAAGGTTTTGAAGTGAAAAAAGAAAATATTATTTTAAACGAACCAATAAGTAAATTAGGAGAATACTCTATTAAAATAAAACTAGGCGAAGGTTTAGAAACAGAAATTAAAATAAAAATTGTAAAAGAGAAATAGAAATCACCAATAAAGAACGAATTTAAAGTCAATATAAAGCGAATTTTATTTTTTATTAGAATATTTTTGCTTTGAATTCGTTTATAATTTTTGAAAATGACGAAATATATTTTTGTTTGCGGAGGGGTAATGTCAGGTATTGGAAAGGGAATTGCCACTGCTTCAATTGGAAGAATTTTGAAATCAAGCGGTTTTAATGTCTCAGCAATAAAAATAGATCCTTATATTAATGTAGATGCTGGCACAATGAATCCTATCGAACATGGAGAAGTTTTTGTTACTGAAGATGGAACAGAATGTGATCAAGATATTGGTAATTATGAACGTTTTTTAGATCAAAATATCTTAGATGAAAACTACATGACTACTGGTAGGGTATATCAGACTGTTATTGAAAAAGAAAGAAATTTAGGATATGGTGGTCGATGCGTTGAAGTAGTCCCAGATATTCCTAATGAAGTAATTCGCAGAATTAAAAAAGTAGCTCGCGATACTAAAAGTGATTTTGTTTTAATAGAAATCGGAGGAACAGTAGGGGAGTATCAAAATCTTTTATTTTTAGAAGCGGCAAGAATGATGAAATTAATGCATCCCAAAGATGTAATTTTTATTTTAGTAAGCTATTTACCAGTGCCAAAAATGATTGGAGAGATGAAAACAAAGCCTACTCAATATGCAGTTAGAACTTTAAATTCAGCTGGGATCCAACCTGATATTATTATTGCTCGTTCAGAATATCCTGTTGATGACAAAAGAAAAGAAAAACTTTCAATCTTTTGCAATGTAAAAAAAGAAGATATTATTTCTGCGCCAGATGTTGAATCAATTTATGAAGTTCCGTTAAATTTTGAAAAAGAAAATATTTTAAATAGAATTTTAACAAAGTTTAGGCTTAAACCCTCGAAAAAAGATTTAACTGAATGGAAAAAATTAGTTAAAAAAATTAAAAACCCAAAAAGAAAAGTTAAAATTGGTATTGCTGGAAAATATTTCCGCTCAGGTAAATTTACTTTAATGGATTCTTATATTTCAGTGATTGAAGCGGTAAAACATGCAAGTTTTTCTTTTGAAGCAAAACCGGAAATTAGTTGGCTAGACACAGAAGAATATGAAAAGAAATTTGGTGAAGAGAAATTAAAAGAATTAAAAAATTTTGATGGAATAATTGTACCTGGTGGTTTTGGAAATAGGGGAATCGAAGGAAAAATAAAAGTTATTGAATTTTGTCGAAAAAATAAAATTCCATTTTTAGGATTATGTCTTGGAATGCAACTTGCAGTAGTTGAATTTTCAAGAAATGTCTGTGGTCTTAAAAATGCTCATTCTACTGAAATGAACCCCAAAACTAAATATCCAGTTATTGATCTAATGGAAGATCAAAAAAATAAGTTAAAAGAGAAAAAATATGGTGGGACAATGAGATTAGGAGCATGGAATTGTAAAATTTTTCCAAATACGATAAGTTTTAGGGCTTATAAGAGCAATTTTGTGTCAGAACGACATAGACATCGTTTTGAGGTAAATAATGCATTTAAAAGCAATTTAGAGCAAAATGGAATGGTTATAGCGGGAGTGAATCCTGAATTGAATTTAATTGAAATTATTGAATTACCTCAAGAAAAACATCCATTTTTTGTTGGTACTCAATTTCATCCCGAATTTAAATCACGGCCATTGAGGCCGCATCCATTATTTAGAGAATTTATTAAAAAATCAATCAACGAATAACGAATACATTAGCGAATTACGAAAGCATCAGCGAATGTAAATTCGTAGATTCGGATAATCATTCGTATCATTCGGATAATACTTTTACATTCGTATATTCGTAAGGGATTCGTTATTTGTTGATTATAATTTATTCAACGTCAACAACCTTAACAGTTCTTTTTTTACCATTAAAACAAGTTTTCTGAACGGTCCGAAATTTCACTATGCCTCCTTTTGCGGCATATAATGTATCATCTTTTCCTCTACGAACATTTTTTCCAGCTAAGAATTTTGTTCCTCTTTGACGAATCAAAACATTGCCAGTTTTTGCTTTCTGGCCACCATAAATTTTTACTCCCAATCTTTTAGAAATTGAATCCCTACCTAATTTAGTTGTACCGCTGGCTTTAGTCTTAGACATATTCCCTTTTTTCACTCAGTCAAATGCAAAATTCAAAAATAAAAATAATTTTAAAAATTTAGCAAGTGGCTAAGCAAATTATTTAATTTATATGATACAAAATTTTAAAAATTTTTTCAAGGAAAATGAAGTTGATATTATTTTAATCATCGGCGTTATTCTGATTTCTTTAATCTCTTTTGGGGGAGGATGGTTAATGGGAATAAATTCAATCTCACCTCAAAGCGCAGCAAAAGAAAATATAAAAATTGAAGATCCTTCATTAGACGTTGATAAATTAGAGTCATCGGCATCAAATTCAATCTCATCAGAAGAAAATTCTTCGAAACCAGAAAATAACCAAACAGTTGAAACAACACCTCAAGAACCGTCAACTGAGAAACAAATTGTTGCAAGCAAAAATGGAACAGTTTATCATTATGTTTGGTGTCCTGGAGCAAAACAAATAAAAGAAGAAAATAAAATTTACTTTTACTCGCCACAAGAAGCTGAAAAAGCTGGTTATCGTCCAGCAAAAAATTGTCCTGGGTTAGGGGAATAATTATTTATATATGTATTTAAAGAAAAAAAGAGGATAAGTTGAAAATTTTTAAAATTTATATATAATAGAATAATGTCGTACAAGATAGATAAATCGACGCAAAATAGAACTTTTTTTCTTCAGACTCCCCTTATGGAAAAATCAGAAAAA
>Ga0209409_1002108_pt1 | contig 15409 bp, 18 predicted proteins | sample AD_JPNMR1_MetaG_FD_184424 | JGI IMG/M metagenome (GOLD analysis project Ga0209409, IMG submission 184424) | Active sludge microbial communities of municipal wastewater-treating anaerobic digesters from Japan - AD_JPNMR1_MetaG (SPAdes) (version 2) | ecosystem: Engineered > Bioreactor > Anaerobic...
GTAGAATAATAGTACTTCCTATCTTCTATTCGTCCATGTCCTTTATCTAATGTGCGGTAATGCCCTATGCCTTGAAAATCATTTTGTTCTGCGTCTTTAAAGTATGCTTCAACTTCCTCATGCAATATAACGGAATCTCCCTTTTTTACATCTGCAAAATTTGCCAGCAGCACTGCGTCAAGGCCAAAACGAAAGGCCTTGTCTTTCTGTATTATTTTAAGACCTTTATATTGAAGATCATCGATCTTTTCATTTTCCATTAATTCTATATTCAAATTAAAACCATCCACCTAAACAGTAATAAATTTCCCATAACAACTTCTTTAAAGAAAATTGCATCCCCATACAGCAAAAAGGAGTCCTTGAGGTTAACCCTCACCCTCTTGTGTCAAGTAATTGACAACATTTTCCTAAACTTTTTTCTTCCCTTCCATTATATCAGCTTTTGACAGATAATCTACCAAAAGCTGATACAATCTTCCTCAATCCTTAGTTGCTTCTGTTCGAGAACTTCCATCTTAATTCTATGGTCTTGTCTGCATAAACCACAATTCTTTCAAACAATGCATCCAGCAACTCATCCGTAATTTCTACCACTTCAGAATTACCTTCTAAAAACTTTAAGCCAATGTTATCAGATGGCTTCTGGTTCTCCAGTACAAAGACTACTTCCTTCTGCGCTTCAATCTTCTCCTTAATCCCGGAAATCATTACTTCATAGGATTCCTTCTGCATCAGATAGGTTTCCTTGTCTGTAATACTCTTAGCATAGGATTCGTAAGCAGTACGAAGTTCCAGTTCTAATCTTCCGAGTGTGTCCTCCGCCATGTTAAGGCGTTGCTTTGCCCCACGAATACGCTCGTTTTGCTGTTCAATTTCCTTATCTAACAAAATCTTAATCTTTGCAAGCCCAGATATGTGTCTGGACAGTTCACCTTTGATGATAGTATCAAGGTCTGACACAAGAATCCTGTGAGCACAGTTGTTTTTCTTTCTGTAATTCACATTACATTGGAAAAGCATTTTGCCTACTCTGTCCTTCTTATAAACCATATTTCTGCCACAACTATCACAGACAACTCTTCCGGTATAGACAGATGCTCTTCTACCGATTGGCGTAAACCGTGCCGGAACCGTCCCTTTCATAGACTGTACCTGCTCATATTCCTCCATCGTAATAATGGCTTCATGATGGTTTGGTATCCGCTTCCATTCACTGGCTGGCAACAGTTGCTTCTGCTTGGAGCCTACCGCCTTTACACGATACTTTCCATAAATAAATGTACCTGTGTACATCTCATTATTCAGAATGGAACTCACCTTATAATCGGTCCACAAAGGTTCTCCCTTGGTGTAGAATGTTCCGTACAGCCCTTTCCGTTCCAGATATTTTGCCGGAGTATCTATTCCTTCCCCATTCAGGGTACGGACTATTTCAGCAATCTTTGCACCACTGATGTGCATGGTGAATATTCTGCGAACTATCGCTGCCGCTTCATCATCAACTTCAATCTTGTAGATACTCTCCTCTGATTTGCGATAACCAAAAGGAGCACACACACCAATAAACATTCCGTTATCCTTCCTCGCATCAAGTGCCGTAATGATCTTATCAGACAAATCCTTGCTGTAGAAATCATACAGTAGTGATTTGAACTGTACATCGATATCTGCAATACCACCGATATACTCATTACTGTCGTAATTATCATTAATGGCAATGAAGCGAATTCCCATAAAAGGAAATATCTGTTCCACATACTTCCCTGTTTCCAGATAGTTTCGTGCAAATCGGGACATATCCTTTACGATAATACAGTCAACCTTTTGTTCCTTTACCAAATCCAACAGCTCCTGCATGGCAGGTCTGTCCATGTTGGTACCGGAATATCCGTCATCACACTTTTCAATTACATGCATGGTGCGTAAATCCTCATGGGCACCGATATATTCACGGATGATTCTGCGCTGGTTGGTAATGCTGTTACTCTCATCCGCATTCACATCATCCTCTATGGACAATCTCAAGTACATAATCAGATTAGCCATCTTTTCTTCTCCTTCCTGCATCCCGTCTGACCTTTCCCGGGGCAACACACGAATTGGTACTATGTCAAGAAAAAGTACAAGTTAAATCGGGAAAATTTAATTATTCTTCAACTTACTTTGCTGTATAATTTTACCAACTGCTTCGCGTAATTTACCTCATATTGATTTGGTGATAAATATCCACAATGACTATGAATTCTAACAGTATTATAAAATGCCTCTATGTATTCAAATACTAGGCGATATGCGTGATTATAATCTAATATTTTGAATCTGTTTAACCACTCCCTCTTAATTAATGCATGAAATGATTCTATACATGCATTATCCCATGGAAAAGCTTTCTTTGAATAACTTTTTATAAATCCTTCTGTGGCCTCCTTATACGCACTACAGGTATATTGTATGCCTCTATCACTATGTATGACCAATGGCTTATCGTGCTTTCTTGCTTTCTTCGCTTTATTAATCGTTTCTACAACCCATTTAGCTTCTAGGGTTCTACTGAGTTCCCATGCTATGATTTTACGTGAATAGAGGTCCATTATACTCGTTAAATATACAAATCCTTCATAGGTCCATATGTAAGTTATATCGGAACACCAAACAGCATTTGGCTCAGTTGGATTAAATTCCTCATCTAAGATATTTTTGAGTTCTATGCTAAAGTCTGAATCTATCGTTGTTACAGTATACGGTTTCACATATTGAGCTCTAATTCCTAGTTCACGCATATAGTTTCCTACCGTCTTCTCACTGATTTTTTCGCCCTCACTTTGTAGTACCTTTGTGATTTTAGGAGCACCATAATTCTGATGAGATTCGTTGTATATTGTCATTATTTTTTCCATAATCGCTTCCTTACGCTTTTGTCTATCAGAAGGAAGTCTTTTTCTAAATGAATAGTAGCCATTTCTTGAAACGCCTAATACTCTAAGCACCCCGCTGACATTCAGCCGGCGTTCGCCTTCATCATTCAATTTATCTTCCATTTCGGATGTTGCTATGAAGAGAGCTTCTGTCAGTTTCCCAGGATGCCGATTGCTTTTTTTAATATTTCTAATGCATCCTGTGTATCTCTTAATTCTCTACGTAGCCTAGCATTCTCCTTAGCCTCATCGCTTTCATAATTGCCTGAACCTCTGGTTGGTACTTCGCCATTGTTTGCTTTTGCTTCTTTTGCCCATACGCTAAGTGCAGTGCGGCTTACTCCCAATTTCTCTGCACACCCTTTGAGGCCTAAATCTTTATGATCAAAGTAATACCGGACGGCATCCTCTTTAAACTTTTTGTCAAACTGTTTACTCATGATAATTCCTCCATCTCTTATAGTATTAATTATAACTTGTATTTAGGAACTGTCCACTTTCAACTTGTACCATTTTTATTCTACCACCAAATCCGTATAATTCATATCCTCTCCATGATGGAAACGATACTTTATCTCCATACATCTGTTATCATTCAGTACAATCTCTGCAATAAGAACTTTTACAAGTTCAGCCGTAAGTACCGAAACATCTTTTACGGATAAAAGAGCATTTACAAACTGCTTCTGTTCCTTTTTCTTTCGTAAAAATGCTTTATAATCCTTCTCAGCCTGCAAAAGTTTTTCCTCAAGTTGCTTTACCGTTTCCTCCTGCTTTTGATTGGCAAGTAACAGCTCTTCTCTTGTAATATCACCTTTTACATAACTGCCATAGTGTAAGCTCCCTTCATATTCCAGACGCTCCTTTTGTTTCTGCAAATCCGAAATTACAGCCTTCATCTTACTCTCCACAGGCTGTGCCTGACTCTCCAAAACTTCAAGCAGTTTCTTTTTATCCGGTGCCAGCTCACCCATCAGCTTCTTTACCGATTCGAACACCAATAAATCCAGCTTTTCCTCTGAAATTCCTACCATACCCTCACGTTCTGTGGAAGGAATACTATTGTGCCTGCACCGGTAATAATATTTCCTTACATCTCCCTGCTCTGTATGGGCAATGGAAGATTCCCTATGAATAAACGCTCCACACACGTGACATTTCAAAATGCCCTTATACTTATCCTCCGTGGCTGGTAAATCCTCGCGGAACGTATAGGACATCTTATCCCTTCGTTTCTCTACAATGCTTCTGACTTCCATAAAAAGTTCCTTAGAAACAGTCGGCTCATGAGCATCTTCGTGGATAATCCATTCTTCTTTATCTATGCGGTGCTTCTTTTCACCCGTGCAAAGGTTCGTCTTTGTCTTACCCTGATAAAGTGTACCGATATAGACTTCATTGGATAAAATCTTTGAAATGGTTCCATGCTGCCATTCACAAAAGGGCTCATCCTTTCCGATATGCACAAGCTGTGTGGTTCTATATCCTTCCGGCGTTCTGACACCGTCATGGGTTAACTCCCTGGCTATGGCTCTTAAGCTCATACCATCCTTTGCCATCTGAAATATTCTTCTGACAATATCTGCCGCAGGCTCATCAATCACAAGCTGGTATCCATTATCATTCTTCACTCTGTCATAACCATAAGGAGCATTTCCCAATACACTTCCTCTCTCCATACAATTCTCAAAAGCTGTAGTAATACGCTTGGACACATCCTTAGCATACATGTCATTGACAAGGTTCATAAGAGAAATCCCAAGTCCCTTGTTTCCATTACAGTCCTCCACAGTGTCAAAATGGTCATTTACGGAAATAAATCTTACACCAAAAAATGGCAGGATCGTTTCGATATAATTACCCGTCTCCAGATAATCACGACCAAATCTGGACAAATCCTTTACAATAATGCAGTTTATTCTCCCAGCTTTCACATCATCCATCATCCGTACAAAATCAGGTCTGGTAAAAGTGGTTCCTGACACACCCCTATCAAAATATTTCTGATACTGTGACAGCTCCGGCTTATCCTTTATGAAATTCTCCATAATCATAAACTGGCTCTCTATGGAATCACTTTTCTGTCCATCCTTTTCTACAGAAAGCCTGGCATAAAGAGCCACACGATACTGCTTTCCGGTTGTTACAGAAACCATTGTATTATCCGTATCCGTTGTACCATTACGCCCTGCAATTGCATTGTATCTTTCCGCTTTTCTTGCCATTTCTACGATACCTCCTTCAAGAGTGCAGTTGTCACGCCAACCGACTCTGCATCTGCATTCGTCGTACCTGCCTCCGCCTCAAGCTCTCCCTTAATCAAATCCACAGCCTTCGCCATCTCATTCCTGTACTTAAACACAATCTCAACCGTCTTATCCTCATACACCAGAATCTTATCTATCAGAGAAATCAAAAGCATACGGTCCAGCTTCTCTATCTCCATATTTTCACGAAATTCATCCAGCCACTGTCCGGCTGCAATCCCATTTTCATAAATGGATTTCACGGTTGCCTCCTGCACCTTAATCGCCTGTGCAATCTCTGCAAGCTTGATACTGTATATCTCACGATAGCGGTTAAACTGCTCCTGCGTAATAAGTTTCTCCTGCAAATCGGCATAAAGGGATGTCTTCATGGCACTGTATTCCTGCTCCTTTTCCCGTAGCTTGACAATCTCCTTATCACGGTTTAAAGCTTCCTCAAAATGAATCTGCTTCTCGTCCAGAATAGCCAACAGCTTCTTTGTATCCGTAAGCTGTTTCACATACTTTTTCACTTCCCCAAGCACAATCTCATTTAATACATCCACCTTGATGCTGTGGCGGGTACACTCCCTGTCTCTGTTATACCCGGAACAGATATAATACTCGTTCACGGTATCCTTATAAGTCACCTTTCTGCTGACCATGCCCTTTCCACAGTCCCCGCAAAAGACAAGTCCGGCATAAAGCTTCGGCTCCGTCATTGCTTTTTCTGCTCTGGTATCCCTTTTTAACAGCTCCTGCACCGCCTTAAAATCTGCTTCCGTTATGATAGGTGTATGATTATGCTCTACTCTAACCCATGCTGATTTAGGCTTTTCAATGGTCTTTTTTACCTTGTAGCTTACCTTTTCACGCTTGCCCTGCTCCAGCACACCAATATAAATCTCGTTAGAGAGGATGCGTAAAACTGCTTTCGGTGTCCACTTTGCCTCCGGATTACGCTGAAAGCTGGTCTTATACTTTGCACCGCTTGCTTTCTTATACTCCGCCGGAGAAAGAGTTCCCCTTTCATTGAGTTTCTGTGCAATGGAGTTTGCACTAAGCCCCATCAGCTTCCATGCAAAAATATCCTGCACCACTTTTGCCGCCTCTTCGTCCGGCAAGATTTTATTCTTATCCTGCTCATCCTTACGATACCCATAACAGACAAAAGCACCAATATACTCCCCATTCATCCGCTTTGCTTGCTGGTTACTGCGGGATTTAATGGAAATATCCCTGCAATAGCTTTCATTGACAAAGTTTTTCACGGGTACAATCATATATTTGTCACTGCTGTTTGCAGTAAGGCTGTCATAATGGTCATTTATGGCAATGAACCTGACATTCTTCTTGGGAAAATAATTCTGGATATAATTGCCTGCACCAATGGATTCCCTTCCAAGTCTGGATAAATCCTTTACAATAATACAGTCAATCTCTCCCCTTTCCACCATGGCAATCATTTCTTTAAAAGCAGGTCTTTCATAATCGGTTCCCGTATAACCATCATCACAGACCTCTTTTACCAGTTCCACATCAGCAAGCCCACGTACAAAATTTTCAATCATCATACGCTGGCTTTTGATACTGTTACTTTCATCCAAGCCTCCACGCTTATCCTCGTCCTCCCTTGAAAGACGCAGATAGGCACAGGCACGGTATATCTTATCATTCATACAATCAAATCCTTTCCCGGTGGCAGCAAATGTGCCACCGTTTTCCAAATTACTTAGTATTTCAGCGAAGAAACCCTGTCGATATAGGCTGACAATAAATCCGTGATACTCTCACCGGTATCCGAAAATGTGCTGACCACCTTGTATTCCCCATACTGTGTGGTGTTCATATCCCCGGCAATCTTACAACCCTTTGAATCTTTAGTTACCTCACTGACAGCTTGTTGTTCCATCAGTTTGTCCATCTATCTAACTTCCTCCGTATTCACCTAAAATTCATTGTGAAACGCAGAAAGACCGCCTTCATGGCATCAGAGTCTTCCTGCGTATACATCCCCGGAAACTGTCAAAAATTTCCGAAAGGTATACTGCTATCAAAACAGATAACGGGTATCTGCTTCTTTTACTCTGTCTGCCATGAAAAGCGGTCACTTAATCAAATGTGCATCTTACCTATTCTCTTGCACTCACTATTGCTTTACATTCAAACTTATTCAGTTGTCCGGTTGCATTTATCCGACACTCGGCTGGCTGGGCTCCCTGTCGGCTCCGGTAATCCGGCGTTATCAGTTACGGTTATCTTATTTTAGGTGGAAGATTCAACCACCTGCAACCTGTGAGTCAGATTATACATCAAAATCTCCCGGCTGGCAATCAAAGATTTATAAACTTTTTGATTCCTCCGGTTTGGGCGGTAACGCACTTCTCGTCCGTCTGGCTGTGCCCTGACCCTGATGCCACCATCTCACATACACTGGATAAAGTAAAAGATTTGAATTCCCATGTTCCGTAAGGTAAAAGGCAAAAGTATCTTAGGGAAATTTTGCTGCAATTTTTGCCTCTTACCTTACGAAACATCTGTGAAAAGGAAGTTTGCTGTTCACCTTATGAAGAATGTTACCATTGCAGGTAACCTTACAGCCACTGCGTCAACCTTTCTGTCACAGCCTGCGTGGGCCTCTTCTGCTCAAGATCCTCTCCCACCCTTTACGGAAGTGTCATTATATCTTCGCTCGTCCAGTTATCTGCCGGAGTCTTGGCGTAAGTTTATTGTTCTTCATAAGCAGCTATTCAGTTGTTTAGCGAAAACCTCTATTTGATTTTCTATTTTCGTTTTTAATTATAGTTGACTTTTTTCTAAATTTCAACTAATATTGTTATAAATCGTATTGATAATCGCTATTCTATTTTTAGCCAGATAACGATTTTCGCTAAAATAAAAATAAGATTTTATATAGAGAAAGGCTGATATTATGAGCGTTTATGAGAATTTTGAAATAATAAAAGATACCCTTGGATATGCACATTTATCCACAGAAGAGATAATTGCAAAGGGACATTTGTCTGAAACATCCATTGCACAGATTGATAAAAAGATGGAAGACGCACACGACCTGCTATGCCACTTCCCTATCGGATACACCTATGACGAAAACAAGGTATCCTGCTACCGAATTGCTTTAAGTGAGCAGTTTCAGGTAATAAAGAAATATCCTGCCGGAACAAGCATCTTAGATTTTATTGCACTGGAAACAGAGGACATTGTCGCATATATGAAAAATATGTCTGAGAACATCACTGCAATGATTGAACAGAAGACTTCCGCACCGGATGCAGACGGAATTATCCGTTTTGATTTCACGGATGTAACCAAAACTGCCGTAGGCTCCACACTGGCAGCACTCCACAACGACAACTTTTTCTTATTTCTGGTAAACTGCTGTTTCCTTCAGTATGTAACGGAGCTGTTTATCTATAACTTTTATCCGTTCGTTGCGCTGAAGCATTATAAAAAAATCTTAGGGGATGCATTCTATTATGATGAAGATACCGACATTCTGATGCCGGAAGAAAACGGTGGATTATATGACATTGCAGAATTTATTAACTACGGCATACGCATGACCGCAGCTTTTTTAGATTACCAGAAAGATTTATTACAGAGCGATTTTGATATGCTCCTAATGAAAGACAAGCTGTTTGCAGAGTATGATACCTTACAGTACCTCTATCTCATGGAGTCCAAGGACAATATGCGTGACACCTATACCAGCACCAGCTTCAATACTCACCTTATGCCTATCGGTGTTCACGCCTTTAACCACTACGATGTTGTAAATAAAATCATTGATGAAAACATTCCTGTCCGTGAGGTCTATGACATTAACTCCGTACAGGACTGGTTTCGCTATGAATTTATGTATCTTGCCAAGGGAAATGTACTGTACAAGCAATGCAAGAACTGCGGCAGATTCTTCATCCCTTCCGGCAGATCTGACAGCGAATACTGCGAGCGTATTGATACTGCCAGTGGTAAAACCTGCAAGGAAGTCGGTGCCATCAACACCTTTGCCAAAAAGCACGAAAATGACGAAATCCATCAGGCGTACACAAAAGCATACCGCCGGATGGACTCCAGAAAACGCACTATGTATATTTCCAAGAAGGAATTTACCGAATGGAGCAAAACTGCCCGTGAGAAGCGTAAAATGTGTGAAGAAGGGCAGATTTCCCTTGAAGAATTTCAGGCTTGGTTGGATAAAAGTAAATGCAGATAATTATCCGCAACACGAGGAGACTAAGATAGCATGTCACTATCCTATTCTTAGCCTCCTCCATTTAAAAAGAGCTATATTTCAACTCTTAATCATCATATTCATTTTGAACAATCACTTTTTTCTTTCCAAACTTATTCCCCAATAATGTTCCAAGACCACCTATCGCAATAAAAATCAAATATGACTGCACATTATCTCCTGCTTTTGCTTGACTTATTGATACTTGTACATTTTCAGATGTTATCGTGTTATTCATAATTGTATTCATAACATCCGAATCGATGAATATCGTGCAAAAAATCGTTAATACAGATGCCATGATAACCGAATTAATTACCGAACAAATATATTTTTTTCTCGTACTATTTTGACTTTTTAGTGAATACAAGAAAGAAGTTAACGCAACAATTACCACAGGGATTCCAATACTATAAAGCATATATTGCAATATATCAATTGTATTCAAACTGAATTTTACATATGCAAGCCAAATAATTTCTACAACAATTCCAATTAAATAAATTATTATCATCTTTCAACATCCTCTTTTCTTTGTTTTATATAGTGCTAATTAATATGTTATACATCCAATGAATCCCCACTGATGCATATACATCATCTTGTTTAAATCTAACATATGCCAACAACAATCCTAATGGAAATCTAATTATGAGATTAGGTAAAAACTCCTCATTGGAATGATATATAAACGCAAAAATCAATCCATTAACAATGCAATTTAATATACATCCAAACATTTTTTTAGTGTGATAATATAGTATAGAACGTAACATAATCTCCTCAGAAATCGCCACACACAGAAAATGTATAATTATCATTGTAAGAGATATCTCTAAGGACTGTCTTTCAAGGCAAACAGCACAAACCGTAATTACCCCAATACAAATAATCAATATCAAATATGTACTTTTTTTTGTTATTATAAATCCTAATTCTCGCCCTGTACATTTTTCTGATATAATCAGAATAAAGGTTGGTATAATACCTAATATTACTATCATCGGAAAAGAAAAATTCAAAAACATTATCCCAAACGACGAAACATTATTAATATTACTATTTATCTCTCCTGATAAGCAAAATGACATTACTAATGTAACAACTATCAGAGACAACAACGGAAGCGAAATATAGCAACACACCTTTATGATTTGTTCAATTGTTATGTCTTTTACAATTTTTTTATTCATCGTACATAATCCATTCTGTTATATTTATTAATTAACATCATCACCATAACAATGATATATGCCAAAAAAATCAATCCCTCCTCTAAAACTCCATTCCAAAATTTATTTCCACTCACCTCCATCACACTGGTTAAATTCCCAATATACGTAGGAACAAACTTTTGTACTCCATCAATATTTTCAATCAACTTAAATATAATAATTATTAAAAAACTTCCCATAAGTGCTTTTCCTTGTGATAAAAACAATGACATATTAGCTGATATTAACATTAGTACAACAATCTCTATAAAAGAAAACACTAGCATCATTATCATAAATTGATTTTCCTCTAATGAAGAAGAAAAATAATTCATACTTCCAAACTTGCTATTTCGCAAAAACAAGATCCACCCCAAAGATGCAGAAAAACATATATCCAAAATTAATAAAAAAGACATTATTACTAATGCATTGATTTTGCTCGTTATAATACTACTTCTTTTTTCCACTTTGCAATAATATACAGCATCATTCATACTATCTATTTCTCCCGATATTAGCGATGTTGTAAATAAAAAAATTAAAATATAAAAAACAAATAATCCTTTTAATAATCCTAAAACAACACTGACATAACCAATTCCAGAAAAAATAGAATCTCCTATTGTTATAATATTACTTTCTGCTTTAATTAAAAAAGCTACTACCAATGGAACTACCAAAAATAACAAATATGCCACCTTAACATCTTTTCTTTGATACATTTTTCTTAATTGGACTCCCAGCAAATTCATTTACTTGTACCTCCTTTAAAAAATTGGAATAACATATTATTCTTTGTCGATATATCCATTATCATCAACCCATTTTCTTTTATACAACTTATTACTTCGTCTATGATTTTTACATCCTTAATTGTAACACAACAATTTTCAACAGTAACATCTTCCCCAAATTTGCATAAAATATCTTCTGGTTTATTATCGGTAACTATACATATTTCTTTGCTCTTCAGTTTATCCATACTGTCATCATAAATCAGCTCACCATTTTGAATAACAACAATCCTATTACATATATCCTCAACAGCTTGAAGCTCATGACTTGAAAACATTATTGCCACACCCTTTTGAGACATATTTTTTAATGTGGTCTTCATTAGTTCCGTTCCAACAGGATCCAAGCCAACAGTAGGTTCATCCAATATTAGCAATTTCGGGTCATTTAACAACGCCTGCGCCAGTCCCAATCTTTGTCTCATTCCAAATGAGTAATCGGACACTTTCTTTTTTGAGGCTTTTTTTAGTGATACCATTTCTAGCAATTCATTTATCTTTCCCTGATTATATTTTTTTTCCATAGAAATAGCTAATAATTTTAAATTTTCCTCCCCTGACAAATACTCAACAAATGCCGGCTCTAATAAAATACCCACATCTTTTACAAATGGCTCCCGATACGTTAATATATTATGTCCTTTATAACTTATATCTCCTGTATACGACTGTATTGCACCCATAACGCATTTAATCAGAGTACTTTTTCCAGCACCATTATGTCCTAGCAATCCCACTATATCACCTTGATTAATACAAAAAGAAATATCCTTTAGTGCGTTAAAGTCTCCGTATTTCTTAGAAACATTACAAATTTCAAGCACTTTTTTTTCATATTCACTCATCATTACACCTCAATTTAGTATTTTTAGTAATTGCCCAAATCACCTTTGATTTTAGCACATTTCATGCATTTATTAAATACAAAATTTGAAAACACAATTATAATAAATAAATTACCAATTGTTGTAAGAAATAAATATATCTCATTTAAATTTGCTATTTCATTATATATATTTTGAATACACACAATGATTCCGGAAAACGGCAAAATTGCACTAACAATATATATTATATTACTGCTCATGGCTGTAAACGGCACTATCAATTCAATTAATACCATGATATTTATTAAATTTAACAACGTTTCAGTTTTTCTAAACTTAATCGTTAATCCTGCCAAAAAAACACCCAGTGAAATACTTGTAAGAACTGTAATCACAAATACAAATAATAACTCTACAATTTTCCATTTAGTATTATAGAAAAACAACTGCACAATAACAAATATTAAGATTGAGTTCGCGGACGAAAATATCGCATTAATTATACTTCTAATTACCCCAACGCTTAATATTGTATACTTTGATGTATATACCTGTTCAAATACACCTATTTCTATATCAGATCTAATACTTGAACTCGGTCCACTTATCAAAGTCATTATAATCGGAAACAAAAAAACTGAGAAAATTTGTTGCGGTTCACCTATTTTGTTTATTCCAATAATTATTAACACTGATACAACTGTAAAAGAGATCAAATTATTAATTGTATCCAGTGGATATGCCTTTAATAGGGTCATTCCACGTCTCAATTCTGCCCTAAACAAATTAATATTCTTATTCATATGATACCTTTCTTAAATAATCTCTAGTAATTCTATATTATCATTATCTATCTGCCAAGATAATTCTTTATAAAAATCCTTGTCATTAATGTATGTTTCAACACGAAATATATTTTCTTCTCTTTCCTCTCTAATATATTTATTCAGACATGAATCTTTATTTTTCAAACATTTATAATAAACAACAATTACTCGTTCGCCACGCTCTACATTACTTATCTTTTCGATTCGTTTATTCTTTATTACAAACTTTGTATCACATACTTCATCAATAAATCGGGAATTATGACTGGTCAGGAGCACTGTACCGTTTTCCTTATTTACAAACTCATTTATATAATTTTTTAAAATGACTGTATTCTCATAATCAAGCCCATTCAAAGGTTCATCCATAACAAGAAGCTTAGGATGCCCTAGCAAAGCTACAACAAGAAGTAAACGTTGTTTCATTCCTTTAGAATACGATTCAACCTTTTTATTAATAAAACTTCCCATATTAAACTTATCAACAAGCTCATTTATTAACATCAAACCAGCTTTTTTATTCAAACCTGTTTTTACTGTCCAAAAATAAATCAGGTTATCCATTCCAGACAAATTCCAATACAAAGATCTATTAGCATCTCCAAGAATACTTATTTTATCTTTTAACGCGATAATATCCTTTTCGCGTTTGATTTCTTTATCAAATAAATATATATTTCCTTGATCCGGCAATAACATTCCACTAATCAACTTAATAAAACTTGTCTTACCAGAACCATTTTCACCAATCAATCCAATTATTTGATTTGATTCAATCGTTATATTCATATTTTCAAAAATTTCCACCTTACCAAATTTTTTGAAAATATTAGAACAAACTATCAATTTCTCATATGCCATATGCCCCAACTTCCTTATCTAAACTTAATCAAATAATTATATGTAATTACATAAAAACAAGGTATGGTTTTATCCATACCCCGTACTATGTAATCATCACTAGATATTAAAGCCTTTAATACCTATTCCATAAGAAGCACAAACTCCACCTGTTCCTATACTAATACATGCATTTCCACATTTTCTAAACTTAAATAACATAGCATTATCCTCCTAAATACTTGTACCTTTAATATTAAATCCAATAGTTCCACAAACAATGACACCTGCTGAGATACATCCTGTGCCTAACTTTTTAACTCCACAAAATAACATACTTTTTCCTCCTTCTAAATATTTACATATTTGTTTGTATATCCGAGTTCAACGCAAGCACCTAAACCTACGGAAATACAAGCATAACTCTTTTTCCTCAAATTTACAAATAACATTCGATTGTCTCCTTTCCTTTATCTCTGTCCATTATAGAGATAAATTTTTTGTGATGTTAATACCGTAACTTACACATGCTGCTGCTCCAAAACTAACACAACCTGTCTTATTACGAAAAAGTTTCATAAATAACATATGACGACCTCCTTCTTAAGATTTATTATATATCGCATATACGCAATATATTAACTAGGATATTGCTGATTCAACATGGTGCTTACATCTTCAAAAAACACTTTTGTCATAGCACAATAATAATCATGAGAGATAAAATTTTGATTTTTATAATAGGAACGTGCTCTACAACCACCACCACATAAATATCTATGTTCACACTCACTACATATTTCAAATTGATCTACATGTAATTGTTGTAACTCTTTTGCAATTTTAGATTGCTTTATTTCACTTAAAGGTTGCTTAAAAGCATTTCCCATTATTAATTTTTCATCATGTAACATATGGCACGGATAAACAGAGCCATCTGCTCCTATACTAATAATCTTGGTTCCAACCTCACAACTTCTTCTCACATCAATACTAGAATTTATAGGCATATCATTAACCGAAACACCTTCTTGTCCTAATACAGTTAATTCTTTTCCTAATAAATCAAGTTGTTTTGACGTCGGTATGTAATCCTTAAACACTTCATCATAAGGTGAACATGTTAACAAGCTAAAACTAATTCCAACTTCTAACTTACGTGACAGTTCAACATAATCTTGCAGATTACAGCAGTTTTTGCTATGTATAGTAACCGAGGAAAACAAAAAACTGAAGGAAGCCCTAGACGAAATGACAAGAATGTGTGAGGAGCAGCAGGGCTGGGTAGAGAAACTTCTTGGCGAGGAATAGCTCGACGTTTGGAGGATGCAGATGGGATACGAAAATAACAGCCCGGTAAAACTTCAAAGTGATAATTATAGGCTTAGATAGATAGGTATTTGCTTTTTTCATAATATCATATAAAATTCTGTTTTTCACTACTAAAAGCAAAAAATTATCCAAAATAATATCCATTCGCTTTAA